>JAESFP010000078.1_pt1 | contig 154590 bp, 129 predicted proteins | sample 9266181 | NCBI WGS metagenome assembly JAESFP01 (sample SAMN14502547, study PRJNA617102) | algae metagenome | isolation source: Pegethrix bostrychoides GSE-TBD4-15B and co-occurring heterotrophs from... | place: USA: Grand Staircase-escalante National Monument, Utah | collected 2006-08-15 | reverse complement strand
CATGCGGGCCTACGACGTATCGTTCAGCCTGGGCGATGGTCTGCGGCCGGGCTCGATCGCCGACGCCAATGACGCAGCCCAGTTCGCCGAACTCGAGACCCTGGGCGAACTGACGCCCATCGCCTGGAAGCACGGCGTTCAGGTGATGATCGAGGGCCCCGGCCACGTGCCGATGCACAAGATCAAGGCCAACATGGACAAGCAGCTCGCGACCTGCGGCGAGGCGCCCTTCTACACCTTGGGCCCGCTAACCACAGACATCGCGCCTGGCTACGACCACATCACCAGCGCTATCGGCGCGGCGATGATCGGCTGGTACGGCACCGCCATGCTTTGCTACGTCACGCCCAAGGAGCACCTGGGCCTGCCCGACCGCGAGGACGTGAAGGAAGGGGTGATCACCTACAAGATCGCCGCCCACGCCGCCGACCTGGCTAAAGGCCATCCGGGCGCGCGCATGTGGGACGACGCGCTTAGCCGCGCCCGGTTCGAATTCCGGTGGGAAGACCAGTTCAACCTCGGCCTCGATCCGGAAACGGCCCGCGAGTACCACGACGAAAGCCTGCCGAAGGAGGCGTTCAAGACCGCCCACTTCTGCTCGATGTGCGGTCCGAAGTTCTGCTCGATGAAGATCAGCCAGGAAATCCGTGAAAGCGCCGCCAAACAGAACGACGTAGCGAGCGCGGGCATGGCGCAGATGAGCGAGAAGTTCCGGGCGGAAGGCGGGGAAATCTACGTTCCCGCCACCGCGAAGGAGTAGCCGCCCCGCTGCTCATCTCGGTGAGTGCTGGGACCTAAGCTGTCTTTGCGGGTTGCGACCGATTGCGACGCAGGCGCAGTGGATGTTCAGCTTGGGATCCGGCTTTCGCCGGGGTGAGCGGAGGGTAGCTATGTCCACGATCGATCTGAAGGCTGGCGGGCGTTTCACCGGCCTTGATCTTTCGCATGTCGATTGGACCGATCGCGATCTGCTCGATCTTGAACTGACCGACTGCACGATCACGGACGCTCAGTTCTCTGGCGCGATGCTCCAGGGCGCGAGGTTCAAGGCGTGCCGCTTTGTGCGTTGCCGCTTTGCTCATGCCGATCTGCGCGAAGCTGAGTTCGAGGATTGCGTCTTCACCGACGACCAGGGGCACGTCGGCGCCCAGTTCGCCTTTTGCCGGATGGACGAGGGGCGCTTTCGCCGCTGCGATCTGTCATTCGCGCGCTTTGAGCGCTCGACCCTCTATGGGATCGAGATGGAGGCCTGCAATCTGCGCGGGGCGGCTTTTGTGCGCGCCGATTTCAGCCGGGCTTTCGGGCGTAAGGTGGTGAAGTGTTCCGCCGCGCTGAAGGGGTGCAATCTCGAGCTTGCCGACCTGACCCAGGTGCGGCTTGCCGATTGCGATCTCAATCGTTCCAACTTCCGCGAGGCGGTGCTGGTCGACGCCGACCTTGAAGGCGCTGACCTGCGGGAGTGCGAGTTCTTTCACGCCCTGACGGTCGGGGTAAAGCTGGCTCGCGCCGACCTGCGCGGCGCTGAGGTCAGCGGCCTGAACCTGGCCGAACTGGCCACCTTGGACGGTATGAAAATATCGGTCGATCAGCAGTATCGGCTGCTGACGGCCATGGGGCTCGACGTCTACGCCGACTAAGCCCTAGTCGCGGTCGATGCGAACATTGGCTTGGCTCGGTTCATCCTTCCAGACACGCACGGCGACGGCGGCGGTGATCGAGGCCAGGATGGCGGTGATCGCGCCGCACCACTGAAGGGTGTTCATGCCCACGGCGGCGAACCGGCCGACGGCCGCGCTGACGAAAAACACCAGGCCTGCGGTGCCCCATTCGGCGCCCCAGCTCGAAAACAACAGCTTCAGCATGAATACTTCCAACGGATTGCAGCGTGCAGCCGGGGAAGTAGCCGCAATCACATGACGGCGAAATGTGGCATGCGGTCGCCGTCAGGCCGCGGCCGCGACCGCCTGGCGTTCTGCCACGCTTTGCAGCACGCCAAACAGCTTGGGCGCCTCGATTGGCTTGGCCATGTGCAGGTCGGCCCCGGCGGCCAGGCTGGCGTCGCGATGCTCCGGCAGGGCGTTGGCGGTCAGCATCACTATCGGCGTGCGGGCGAGGCCGCGCTGGCGCTCGCGTTCGCGGATCGCGCGCACGGCGTCCAGGCCGTCCATCACCGGCATCTGCATGTCCATGAGCACCAAGTCGAACCGCCGGGTGGCGAAGGCCTCGCACGCTTCCTGGCCGTTCTCGGTGCATACGAGATCGACGTCGAATTGCGAGAAGAGCACCTGAACCACCTTGCGGTTGGTCGGATGATCGTCGGCGAGCAGCACCCGTAGAGGCCGCTCCGGGGCGGTCTCGGAATCGGCGTCGGCTCTGGTCAGCGGCGTGGCGGCGGTCAGGGCGAGCGGCAGCCGAACGCTGAAGGTCGCGCCTTCGCCCGGGGCGCCGTTGGCGTCGATCTCGCCCCCCATCAGTTCGACCAGCTGCTTGCAGATGGTCAGGCCCAGGCCCGCGCCGCCATAGGAACGCGTCGCCGAACCGTCGCCCTGCTGAAAACGGCCGAACAGCCGGTGCTTTTCGGCGGGGTCGAAGCCGACGCCGGTGTCCTGAACGTCGATCCGCCAACGACCTTGGCCTTCGGCGCGAACCGCGATCGCCACATAACCTTCGCTGGTGAACTTCAGCGCGTTGGAGACCAGATTGGTCAGAATCTGTTTCACCCGCACGGCGTCGCCGGCGACGGCGGCCTCGGCGGCTGGATCGATGTCGATGATCAGGTCCAGCGCCTTGTCATGCGCGCGGGCCGCAGCCAGGGCGCCGACCGAGCGGATCGTATCGCCCAGATGGAACGGTTGGCGGTCGACCTTCACCACGCCGGTTTCCATATGGGAGACGTCCAGCACGTCGGAGAGTACGCGCTCCAGCGTCTCGCCCGAGCCCTGGATGATGCCGACCATTTCGGCCTGCGCCGGCGAAAGCGACGTACGCCCCAGGGCCGCGGCGATGGCGTTGACGCCGTTCAGCGGCGTGCGGATCTCGTGGCTCATATTGGCCAGGAACTGGCTCTGGGTGCGATGGCTGTCCAGGAACTGGTTCGCGGCCCGGCGAATTCTGGCGATCATCACGAAGCCGACCAGGCCGAACACCACAAGCACCAGGGCGACGGGAAGCGCAGCGGCGCGGGCGAGGTCTGCGCCCGGCCTATTGGGCGACCAGCTCAGCACCAACGCCTTGTCGCTGCCATTGACCGGCAGGGAGATGTGAGCGCGATCTTGACCCTTGGGCGCCGCAGCGATGGCTGCTCGCAGGTCGTTGAGTTGAAAGCGCTCCTGTAGCCGCGAGAGCGAGGTCGCGTCCATCCGCAGGGCCGTGACGACGATCGGCGCGAAGTCGCCCTTTGGCGCCACGGTGGCGAAGTCCGGCTGCACCAGGGTGGCCGAGACCAGATAGACCTTGCTGTCTTGCATCACGAAGTCGCTGGCCTGGATCGCGTGGGACACCAGTTGCCGGGGCGCGCCGGCCGCGCGCCGCATGATGGGCCCGCGCTCGGCCTCGGCGTGACGCACGGCGGCGATGAGCGGGGCCGCGCCGCTGAAGTGATGATAGTTCGCCGGGGGGGCCGCCTCGTCATGAAGGCGGCCGTAGATTGGCCGGTTGTCGCCGTCGAGCACGAAGAGCTGCTCGAAATCCATGTCTTGGGCGAAGTAATCGTTGAGGTTGGCGTTGGCCCAGGCCGGATCGAAGCGGTTGTCGAGGTTCGCGACGGCCTCGTCCCAGTTCGTCTCTGGCAAGATCGAGCGTTCGATCTCCTTGATGCTCGCGATCAGGCCGCGCCGGACGAGGTCTTCTTCTTGCTGGCGAACATCCCGGTCGACGTGACTGGCCCAGATGAGCAGGCTGGCGACAAACACGGCCATCGCGCCCAGCGCGAGCCCGATAAGAGGCGCGAGCAATCTAAATTCAGACTCCCGCCGCATGCCTTCGGTCCCGACCGGTACGTTCCTGAACGGACACTGACCCAAGGTGGTTAAGGGACGGTGTGGTCGAGCTTCGCCCAACAAAAAGGCGGCCGCGTCGCCGCGGCCGCCCCAGTTGATGTTTCGTTGATCTAGGGCGTGGTCGTCGCCGGTGTTTCCGCGGGCGTGGTCATGGCCGGCTCTTCGACCACAGGCGCCGGCTCAGCCGGCGGAGCGGTCGCCTCGGGAGGCGTCGCCACCATCGGCGGGACAACGATCGTAGCGGGACCGGGCGCCGGGGTCTGGCTCAACGCCGAGTACGGGATGGGCGCAGCCGGGGGCGTCGCGCTGGCGTCGCTAGCGAAGCTCGAAGCCGCCGCCGCCGTGGGGGCCGGTCGCGCCGCGGCGACCCGGGTCGGTGTTGCGGCTCGCGCAGCCGGCTTGGCGGCGATCGCAACGGGCTCAGGCGTCGCCGCCGGGGGCGAGGTTTGAGCCGCGGCCACTTCTACTGGTGCGGCAGCGCTCGTCACCGGCGCCTCAATCGCAGCGGTGGCGGGAACAGGGTCGGTCATGATCGACTGACGAGGTTGCATGGCGAAGTAGGTGACCCCCGCCAGCAGGGCGACGGCCGGGACGCCGACCATCAGCATCGGAGTGAGCGAGCGGTTGGCGGACTTCTTTTTCGCGGTGCGAGCATAGATCGGCGTGCCGGCGAACATCGGCTGCTCATCGACTATTTCCTGGTCGTCGTCGGCACGAATGGATTGCTCGCGCGAGGCGTCGAAGACTTCTTCATTTCGCGCGAAATCGTCGGCGGCAAACGAAGATTTAGAAAGGGGTCGGTATTCGGTACTCATCTTACACCTCCCAAATTATTGGTCGGGTTAAGAACGACGGCGCCGCTTACATGTTCCGGTACAGCGAGATAAATCGCATGTATCTATCGGATTTTCGTTTGGCATAAGGCGTTTGGGGTTTGGCGAAACCTTCGGTGGATTGAATCCATCTCGACTTATTCTGGGCTAATTTTGAGGCTGGCGGACACAATGTTCCGGATTTCGCCATCTGCTGGCCGCGATTGGCGGGATTATTCGAGCAGTTCGGCGATGGAGCGGACGATCCTGTCGGGCTTGATGCTGCTGCCCGGCGGCAAGCCCTCGCCCAGATGGTCGTGCCAGATCGCGAAGATCCCCAGTCGCTGCGGCGCGGCGACCTCCCATTCCAGATTGTCGCCGACCATCCAGGTCTCGTGGGGGCCGAATCCGAGCGCCCGCATTGCGTGAAGATAGGCCTGCTCTTCGGGTTTGCCGAAGCCAGCCTCGCCCTCGATCTGCACATGATCGAAAAGCCGCGCCAAATCGAAACGTTCGACCTTGGCGCGTTGCGGCTCGGCCGCGCCGTTTGTCACCAGGGCCAGCTTGACCCCTAGGCGCTTGAGCTCCTCCACGGTTTCCAACGCGCCGGGGAAGAACTTGGCCTGCTCCTCTCGGTAGTTGTGGAAGCGCTCTCCGAATATCGCGGCGAAGTCGGGCGATAGGCCGGGGGCGCGGTCGGCAAGGGTTGCGAAGGCGGAGGTCACGGCCAGCTTGCGCCCCTCAACCAAGTTCTGGCGCCAGTGGGCGGCGCGGACCTCATCGGCCCAGAACGCGCGGAAGGCTGCTTCCAGAGCTTGGCCCGCTTCGTCCGGCGTCACGGGGCCGAATGCGCTGGCGAACTCCTCGGCCACCGTCTGTAGAATCAGGCGGCGTGAGCCGAAGGAGATGATGGTCTCGTCGAGGTCGAACAGAATCGCGCGTGGCAGCATGGCGCCATTCTAATCCGCCGCTTCGAAGCCGGCACTGAGTCCCTGGCGCCACGGTCGCGCCCGCCTGACGTGGGTGTGACCACCAGTCTTCATGGCCCAGCTTGACCGGTCCGGGCGGCCGCCGCCAAGGTGGCCCTGCGTCGGAGGGAATGTATGCGTATCAGGGCCCAACTAGAGCGTGATTGGCGTTTCATACGCGGCCTGAATCGTACCTTGAAGCGCGTGAAGTCGATCGCGCCCGCATCGGACCATCTGGTTTGCGACGATCTTCAGGACGCGGTCGAGGAATGGCGTGATCGGCCAGCTCTGACCTTTGAATTCAAGACCTTGACCTATGGCGAGATGGACGCGCTCGCCAACCGCTTCGCCCATTGGGCCAAGGGGATTGGCCTGCGTCGCGGCCAGACCGTGGCGCTGTTCATGCCCAACCGCCTGGAATACTTCCCGGTCTGGTACGGCCTGTCGAAGATCGGGGTGGTCACGGCCCTGATCAACAATCAACTGGCCGGCCTGCCGTTGGCTCACTGCCTGAACATCTCCGGCGCGGCCCATGTCATCGTCGACAGCGAAACCTCGCCGGTGTTCGAGCAGGCCAAGGGGCTGCTTGAGCAACCGATGAAGCAGTGGGTGCTGGGGCAAGCCCATGGCGACCAGCGCGACTTGGCACAGGCCCTGAAGAGCTGCAGCCAGTTGCCGCCTGACAAGAGCGTGCGCGACGGCATGGTCGCCAAGGATACCGCGCTGCTGATCTTCACCAGCGGCACAACCGGCCTGCCCAAGGACGCCCGCGTCACCCATGTACGGGCCCAGCTCTATATGCGCGGGTTCGCCGGGGCGACCGGCGCGAACGAGAACGACCGCATCTACGTCGCCCTGCCGCTCTATCACGCGACTGGAGGGCTTTGCGCCCTGGGCGCGGCCCTGCTGAACGGCGGCTCTGTGGTGGTGAAGAAGAAGTTCTCCGCCAGTCACTTCTGGGAGGACGTGGTCGCCGAGAACTGCACGATGTTCGTCTATATCGGCGAGCTGTGCCGCTACCTCGTCAATCACGAGCCGAGCGAGGACGAGGGGCGCCATAAGATCCGCCTGGCGTTTGGCAACGGCCTGCGCGCCGATGTTTGGGCCGAGATGAAGACCCGCTTCCGTATCCCGGAGATCCTGGAGTTCTACGGCTCGACCGAAGGCAACATCTCGATGTTCAACTTCGATGGCCGGACCGGAGCCATCGGACGTTCGCCCAAGTGGCTGCGGGAAAAGGTGAACTACCGGCTGGTGCAGTTCGATGTCGAAAAGGAGGAGCCGATCCGGGGCCTGAACGGGCTGTGCATTGAGTGCGGCCCGGGCCAGATCGGCGAGTGCATCGGCAAGATCGGCAACGATGCGCGCAGTGAGTACACCGGCTATGTGGACAAGGCCGCGTCGGACAAGAAGATCATGCGCGACGTCTTCGAGAAGGGCGACGCCTGGTTCCGTTCCGGTGACCTGATGCGCACCGACTCCGACGGCTATTTCTACTTTGTCGATCGGATCGGCGACACCTTCCGCTGGAAGGGCGAGAACGTCTCTACAGGCGAGGTCGCCGAACGACTTCAGGCTATTCCCGGCGTCGTCGAGGCCAATGTGTACGGCGTCGAGGTCGAGGGGGCCGATGGCCGCGCTGGCATGGCCGGGGTGGTGGTCGACGACGTGTTCGACATCAAGGCGTTCGGCGAGGCGGTGGCGCGTGATCTGCCGGCCTACGCCCAGCCCGTGTTCCTTCGCATCCTGCCGGCCATCGAAACGACCGGCACCTTCAAGTACCGTAAAATCGATCTGGTCGCCGACGGTTTCGACCCGGCGAGCATCAAGGGCGCGGTGTATTATAAGGAAGGCGCCAAGGGCTATGTGAAGCTCACCAAGCCGGGCTTCGCCAAGATCATGGCCGGCGGGGTGAAGCTCTAAGCTACCAGTCGCCTTGCGCTATGCCTTGGAGTGGACCGCTTGGCGGCGCGACGGGTTGGCCGGCGGCGAGCCAGACGCCATGCTTCTCGCGTTGCATGCGCCCGAGTGTGCGAACAACCACGATGAAGAGAGCGGTGGTGGCTACGCCAAGCAGGTGGGCGACGAAGGTCAGCCAACCTCCGGCCCCGCTAAATGAGCCGTAGCTGGCGATGAAGGTGCTGACCACAAAGCAGCCCCACCATGCCAACAGCAGACGGTCCGCGCGTTTGCTGGGCTTCGGCGAACTGGCGTCCCAGATCTCGCTCACGGCCTCAAAAGGCTTCAGCCACCATGCAACGGGCACAAAATACCACCCGACCGCGCCAAGCGGCGAGTACTTCATCACGGGCTTCAGGACGTGCGCGTTCTTGCTGACCCTGACGAGCCAGAAGCCGATGATGACCGAGGCCAGGACGACCAAGGATTGCAGTACCTCCAGGCTCCAGCGCAGAAACTGGGGCGCCGTGAACTCGAAGGCGGGATCCTTGGCGGCGTCCGCATAGAGCGAGGCTTCCCCAAGGCCGAGCCAGCTCAACGCCAGGGCTGACAGGACGATGAGGTTGATCACCAGCAACACGACAACGGCCAGGGTTAGTTTCCCTGGATCCTTCCACGTGTAGGTCTTGATCCGTCGCTTGGTCATGATCGCCCCCATATCCCCTTGCTATCGGAGCATGAGCTCGATCACGGGCGCAACGATAAATAGTATATCGGGTGCGGTGGTGCGGCTCCTGCATCAACACGCGGACTCGCCTATATTGGCGACATGCCGACCGACGCGACACTCGAGGCGCCCTTGCAGGGCGCGGCTCTGATCAAGGACGAAGTCCGCCGCCTGCCTGATGCGCCCGGTGTTTACCGGATGATGGGCGAGGACGGCGAGGTCCTCTATGTCGGCAAGGCCCGCAGCCTGAAGAAGCGGGTGCTGCAGTACGCGCAAGGCCGCTTTCACACCCAGCGCATCGCCCTGATGGTCGACCTGACGCGGTCGATGGAGTTCGTGACGGTCCGCACGGAGACCGACGCTCTGCTGCTTGAGATCAACTTGATCAAGCAGCTGAAGCCGCGCTTCAACGTCCTGCTGCGGGATGACAAGAGTTTCCCCGAGATCGTCATTCGGCGGGAACATCCGGCTGCGCAGCTTCGCAAGCATCGCGGGGCGCATACGATCAAGGGCGACTATTTCGGCCCCTTCGCCTCAGCTCACTCGGTCAATAAAACGCTGAATACGCTTCAGAAAGCGTTTCTGCTGCGCTCGTGCTCGGACAGCGTCTACGAGAGCCGGACACGGCCCTGCATGCTGCATCAGATCAAGCGCTGCGCCGCGCCCTGCACGGGGCTGATCAGCATCGAGGACTATGCTGGTCTGGTCGAGCAGGCCGAGGACTTCCTGCGCGGCAAAAGCCGGGCTGTGATGGAGAAGATGTCGAAGGAGATGCAAGCGGCCTCCGACGAGATGGAGTTCGAGCACGCCGCGCGCATCCGCGACCGCATCCGGGCGCTGGCCTCGGTCGCCCAGGAACAGCAGATCAATCCGGAAACGCTCGAAGAAGCCGACGTCTTCGCCCTGCACGCCGAGGGCGGTCAGGCCTGCGTGCAGGTGTTCTTCTTCCGCGCTGGCCAGAACTGGGGCAACCGCGCCTACTTCCCCCGGGTCGACAAGAGCGACGAGGACGCCGACGTGATGAGCGCGTTCCTTGGCCAGTTCTATGACGACAAGCCGATTCCGAAGCTAATCCTGGCCAATATCGAGCCCTCCGAGTGCGAACTGCTGTCGGAGGCGTTCGCGCTGAAGGCCGGTCGCAAGGTCGAGATCAATCAACCCAAGCGTGGCGAGAAGGCGCAGCTGGTCGATCACGCCCTGACCAACGCCCGCGAGGCGCTCGGTCGGAAGATGTCGGAAAGCTCAGCCCAGACCAAACTTCTGGCGGGGGTCTGTGAAGCCTTCGGCCTCGACGCTCCGCCCGAGCGTATTGAGGTCTATGACAACGCTCACATCATGGGGACCAACGCCGTCGGCGGCATGATCGTGGCTGGCCCCGAAGGCTTCCAGAAGAGCCAGTACCGCAAGTTCAACATCAAGGGGACCGACCTCACGCCCGGCGACGACTACGGGATGATGAAAGAGGTGATGCGTCGTCGCTTCGGTCGCCTGGTCAAGGAAGAGGAAGCCGGGGAGGCCGCCGTGCGCCCTGACCTGGTGCTGGTCGACGGCGGCGCCGGACAACTGGCGGCGACGCTGGAGATCCTGGCCGACCTGGGCGTGGACGACATCGCCGTAGTGGGCGTGGCCAAGGGCCCCGATCGCGACGCCGGGCTCGAGCGGTTCTTCATCGAGGGCAAGCCGCCCTTCATGCTCGAGCCGAAGTCGCCGGTTCTCTACTACCTGCAGCGCCTGCGTGACGAAGCTCACCGTTTCGCCAACGGCAGCCATCGCACGCGTCGTTCGATGGACATCAAGAAGAACCCGCTGGACGAGATCGAAGGCGTCGGCCCAGGACGCAAGCGCGCCTTGCTGCACGCCTATGGCTCGGCGCGAGGTGTTTCCCGCGCCTCGGTCGACGATCTGGCCAAGGTGGACGGGGTCAGCGAGGCCTTGGCCCAGCGGATTTTCGATTTCTTCCGCAAAAGCTAAGGTCGAGCTACAGTTCAGCCCTACGCTTCACAGGAGACGCCGATGTCCCGCCTCGTTCTTGCTCTCGCGGCGCTCGCCGCGCTGACACCGGCCGTCGGCCACGCCAGTTCGCCCGCCGCCTGGGCTGAGTTCACAGCCGACGTCCGGACCAAGTGCCTTGCCGCCGCCCAGGCCCAGGGGATGAAGTCACCGGAGGTGATCGTCCATCCCGTCGGCACCGAAGCCTATGGAATCGCCGTGCTTCGTGAAGGCGCCGACAAGCGAATCTGCGTCTATGGCAAGCAATCGAAAAAGGTGGAGCTGACGCCGGCCACCTGAATCTGTTCCGCGCGTTAGGACCGCCATGAAAGCTCTACCGAATATCTTGACCTCGCTGCGGCTGGTCCTGACGCTCTTCGTGTTCGTGGCGCTCGCCGCGGCGTCGGGGGCGGTGCCCTATGTCAGCGAGCGGCTGACCGTCGAGGCGCAGTTCGCGCTGCAACGCTGGGCCTTCTGGTCGTTCGTGATCGCCGCCGTGACCGACTTCTTCGACGGTTGGTTGGCGCGGAAGCTGGACGCCGTCACGGTCTGGGGCGCGATCCTCGACCCGATCGGCGACAAGGTGCTGGTTTGCGGCGCGATCCTCGGCCTGCTGTCGATGGGTGGCCAGCCGATGGTGGTGCTGCCCGCCGGCCTGATGCTGTTCCGCGAGTTCACGGTCAGCGCGCTGCGTGAAGTGGGGGCGGGCCGTGGCGTGAAGCTGCCGGTCACCATGCTCGCCAAGTGGAAGACGACGCTGCAGCTCACCGCGCTGTCGGCCGAGCTGCTGGTGGCCTCTTGGGGCGCGTTCAGCTTGCCGACCGATCCGGCCATCCAGGTGCCGGCGACCTATATCGCCCACACGCTGATGTGGGTGGCCACGGTGGTGACCCTGATCACGGGCGCCCAATACTGGGAACAGACCCGCAAGGCGCTGCAGGCGCAGGGGGTCTAGAGAGAGGGCGGCGTCCCTCTCGCTCGGGAAGGCTAGGTGAGGCGGCGGCGCGCGGCGACGCACCGCCTCCCCACGCAGAGGCCTAGGCCGGGGTCTTCTCCGCTGCGCGCGCTGCGACGCGGTCGAACCAGGCGGCGATGTTTTTGTTGTCCGGGTTCAGCGGTTGGCCCACCTGAGTGCCGAACTGCAGGAAGCAGAACAGCATGATGTCGGCCAGGGTGAAGCGATCACCGGCGAGCCAGGTGCGGCCGCTCATCAGGCCGTCCAGCCAGGTCAGCTTTTCCTGGGCCAGTTCCTTCAGGTCGCCGGCGGCGTGCGGGATGGTCCGCATGCGGCTCTGGAACAGCGGCAGGCCCTCGGCGTAGCGGAAACCGCTGGTCAGCGGTTCGCAGATGTTGAGATCGATGCGGCGCACCCACATGCGGGTCTCGGCGCGTTGTTCCGGGGTCGCGCCGATCAGCGGCGGATTCGGGTACTTCTCGTCGAGGTACTCGCAGATGGCGGTGATCTCGGCCAGGTGCGAGCCGTCGTCGAGTTCAAGGCAGGGAAGCTGGCCGGCCGGGTTCTTGGCCACATAGGGCGCCTGGCGGTTTTCGCCGCCCATCAGATCGACTTTCTCGACCGGAATTTCCACGCCCTTTTCAGCCAGGAACATGGCCACGACCGCCGGATTGGGGCCCATCGAAGAATAGAGTTTCATGCCGTCCTCCCAGGACTTCTGTTTGGACGGCATATCGCCTGCTTTACCTTGCGGCCATCAAGCCGGTTTCTCGCAAACTCACCATCAAGGGTAGGCCGCCACGCGGCCGGATCGCCACGTCGGCGGTGGGGAAGACGTCATGTCCGGGCGCCGGGCTGAACCGGAAGCGGGCCAGCCAGTGAGCCAGGATCAGCACGCCTTCGGCCAGGGCGAACTGGGCGCCGATGCAGACCCGGGTCCCGGCTCCGAACGGGATATACTGGAAGCGATGACGTCCAGCCTTCGCTTCAGGGCTGAAGTGCTCTGGGTCGAACAAGTCGGGCCGATCCCACAGGCGAGTATGGCGATGAACCACCCAGGGCCAGATGCTGACCATGTCGCCCTTGCGGATGTGGTGACCGCAAAGCTCGTCGTCGGCCGCGGCCACGCGATCGATCCGGGTGACGGGAGGATAGAGGCGCATGGCTTCTTCCAGCACCATCCGCAGGTAGGGCAGGCGAGGCGAGATATCTTCGGGGTCGACCCCGCCCGCGAGCGCGGCGTGGGCCTCGGCGGCGGCGCGGTCCTGGACGGCCTGATCCTGGCTCATCAGATATAGGCTCCAGGTCAGCGCGTTGGCGGTGGTCTCATGGCCGGCGATGTAGAAGGTCACGGCATTGTCGAGCGCCAGCTTGGCGGCCGCTTGCGGGGACCTGCCATTGCCGAACGCCTGCAACAGCCGGGTCATGAAGTCGTGGGGCGGATCGGGATCGGCCTGCCGCCGGGCGATGAACTCGGTCAGCCGGGCCAGAATGAATTTGCGGACAATCTCGCCGCGGCGGGCGACGGGCGAGCGGTCCAGCCAGGGCGCGCCGACCAGGACGCCCAGCCGGTACTCTCCGACGGCGGCCAGCGCCGCGTGCATGTGCTCGGAAGCCTCACGGGTCGTCAGGGCGAGCTCGTCGGAAAACAGCGCCCGGCTGATGACCTCGGCGGTGGTTCGTGTGGCCTCGGCGGCGACGTCGATTTGACCCGGTGTCCACCGATCGGCCCGGGCTTTCGCGACCTGCGCGAACAGCGGCATGAAGTGCGCCAGCGCGCCGGGTGCGAAGACTGGAGCCATCAGACGGCGCTGCTCGCGCCAGGCCTCGCCGTCACTGGTCAGTAGTCCCTCGCCGGCCAAGTTGCTCAACATGCGCTTGACCAGCGGCGGCTTGGGATAGTTGGCGACGTTGTGCAGCAGCACCTGGCCTATGGCCTCCGGATCGCTGACCAGGTGCATGCGCAGGGTGATCACCCTGCGAAACCAGTAGGGTTTCTCAAAAGCGAAGCTTGGCCATCCGACCAGGGCGTTCTTGGAGGGCTCGCCGAAGAACATCCGCCAGATCGGCAGCAGATGCTCCTCGCGCGCCGGCATGGCGGGATGGAAGTCGTTCGGGGCCTCGTCGGTCATGCCTGTCCCCCTTGCATCGGGGAAAGCTAAGTCGGGTGCGCGGGCCCGTCACACGACCATTGATCACATGGTCAGTGACCTCGCCTCACGACATCGGGTTGGCGGGCGGCGACGGCTCGGGCAGCGGGATGAATTCCTGGTCGTCGGCGTCCGGCAGCTTCATTCGTCCGGCCCGCCAATCAGCCTTGGCCTGTTCCAGGCGGTCCTTCGACGAGGACACGAAGTTCCAGTCGATCAGGCGCGGGCCGATCGGCTCTCCACCCAGCAGCATGACGATGGCGTCGCTGACGGCGGTGAACAGCACCGGTTCGCCGGGCAGGAAGACCAGCATCTGGCCCTCGTGATACTGCCGGCCTTCGACCTCCACGACGCCTTGCGACACATAGGCCGCGCGTTCGGGGTACTCGGCGGGGAGTTGCGCGCGCGCGCCGGCGGTCAGGTGCCAGTGGACGTAGAACATCGGCGAGTGCGTCTTCACCGGTGATTTGGCGCCGAAGGCCTCGCCCGCGATCAGCCGCGCCCACATGCCGTTCTCTTCGTGGGTCGGCAGGACTTCCGGCGCGTAGTGGTCGAACGAGGGCGCCATCTCCTCGTCTTCCACCGGTAGGGCGATCCAGGTCTGGATGCCGTTCATCCGTCCGCCATGCTCACGCAGGGTTTCGAAGCGCTCGGAGTGGGTGATCCCGCGTCCGGCCGTCATCCAGTTCACTTCGCCGGGACGAATAGGCTGCGTGACCCCGACCGAGTCGCGGTGGGTCATTTCGCCTTCGAACAGGTAGGACAACGTCGAAAGGCCGATGTGCGGGTGGGGCCGGACATCGACCTCGCGGCCGAACCCGGCCTGGAAATCGGCCGGGCCCATGTGGTCGAAGAAGATGAAGGGGCCGATCATCCGGCGCTTGGCGTAGGGCAGCACGCGCCCGACCTCGAACCCGCCGAGGTCCTTGCGCCGTTGGTCGATGACAAGGTCGATCATTTTTCGCCTCCACGCGTTTGCTCCCTGATGGCAGGGAGCAAACCTGGAGGCTAGCCTTGCGCGCTCACATAGGGGCTGACAAGGCCGAGAGGTGCGGCCGTAGTGTGCTTCACCGAACGGATCACGATGCGGCTCTCGATGTTGGAAACCAGTCCCAGCGACAGGATCTTTTCGCGCAGGAAATCGTCGAAGGCGTGCATGTCACGGGTGACGACGCGCAGCTCGTAGTCGGCCGAGCCCGTCACCGTTGCGCATTGCACCACTTCCGGCAACTTGGTGATCGCCGTTTCGAAGGCGTCGAGATTGTCCTTGGTCGGCAGGCTGAGCTTGACGGTGCAATAGACCTCGAAGCCGAGACCCAGCAGGTCGCGGTCCAGGATGGTCACCCGGCGTTGAATAATGCCGGAATCCTCAAGTCTCTTTATGCGCCGCCAGCAAGGGCTGGAGGACAAACCGACCCGTTCAGCGATCTCGGCGACCGACAATCCAGCGTCATGCTGGATAAGGTCCAGAATCTTGGCATCGACCGCGTCGAGGGCCTCGGGCAATTTTTCCTCCATCAAACCGCGCTTATCAGCGTTATTCTTGCCCCGAAATGCATTGAGTGGGGCATGTCTTTGGCAAGCAATTCCATCGTGCTTATATGATCTTCTATAGCCATTAGGGAGCCAAAAAGGAAAGATATTGCTATGCGGCACGTTGATGTGACGCTCGACGACAAATTCCTGCTCACGGAAGGTCGAGTCTTCATCACCGGGGTGCAAGCGCTCCTCCGGGTGATGCTGGACCAACACCGCCTCGACAAGGCGGCGGGCCTGAACACGGCTGGCTTCGTGTCCGGTTATCGCGGCTCGCCGCTGGGCGGCCTGGATCAGCAGGCCCATCGATTCGAGAAATTTCTCCAGGACGCCGGGGTGGTGTTCAAGGAGGGCCTCAACGAGGACCTCGCCGCGACCGCCGTTTGGGGCAGCCAGCAGGCCAATCTCTTTCCCGGCGCCAAGTTCGATGGCGTGACCGGCATGTGGTACGGAAAGGCGCCTGGCGTCGACCGTACGGGCGATGCCTTCAAGCACGCCAATTTCGCCGGGACCTGGAGCAAGGGCGGCGTCCTCGCCGTGGCCGGCGACGATCACAACTGCAAATCCTCCACGCTCCCGTCGCAATCTGAGTACGCGTTCCAGGACTTCGAGATGCCGGTGCTGTCGCCGGCCGATGTCCAGGAGGTCCTCGACTACGGTCTGATGGGCATCGCCATGTCGCGCTTCTCCGGCCTATGGGTCGGGCTGATCGCGTTGGCTGACACTATGGACAGCGGCGTCACCATCGACGTCTCCATCGACCGCCACCAGATCGTCATTCCGACCAACTTCAACATCCCGTCCGGCGGGCTTGGCATCCGGCTGAAGGACCAGCCGCTGGACAAGGAACGGCGGCTTCGCAACTTCAAAATTCCCGCCGCCCTGGCGTTCGCCCGCGCCAACAAGATCGATCGGGTGATGCTGGGCTCGGCGCGCCCGCGCCTGGGCATCGTTTGCCAGGGCCAGGCCTACAAGGACGTGGTCGAGGCCCTCGCGGCCATGGGCATCTCGGCGAAGGAAGCCTCGGACCTGGGCGTGGCCATCTACAAGGTGGGCATGCCTTGGCCGCTCGAACCGACCGGCCTGCGCTCGTTTGCGGCGGGCCTCGAAACCATGATGGTCATCGAGCACAAGCGGCCGCTGATCGAGGTCCAGGCCCGGGCCGCGCTCTATGATCTGCCGGCGCACGCGCGACCGCGGATCGTCGGCAAGACCGACGAGCAGGGCCATCCGCTGCTTTCCGAACTGGGCTCCCTATCGGTGGCGGAGGTGGCGCTGGCCATCGCCGACCGGCTTCCGCCCGGCCCGCACATGGAGCGGGTTCATGATTATCTCAGCCGGGTCTCGGCCGCGTCGATGGCGGCCGTCACCCTGGCGGCCGAGCAGCAGCGCAAGCCGTTCTTCTGCTCCGGCTGCCCGCACAATTCTTCGACCCGCCTGCCGGAGGGCTCGCGCGCCCTGGCAGGGATCGGCTGCCACTACATGGCCAGCTTCTCCGATCCGCAAACCGACCTGAACAGTCACATGGGCGGGGAGGGACTGAGCTGGGTCGGGGCCGCGCCCTTCACCACCGAGCCGCATGTGTTCGTGAACCTGGGCGACGGCACCTATAACCACTCAGGTTCGCTGGCCATCCGAGCCTCGGTCGCGGCCAACTCCCACGCCACCTACAAGCTGCTGTTCAACGACGCGGTCGCCATGACCGGTGGTCAGGCGGCCGAGAGCGGTTTCACGCCGGCCCAGATCACCCGCCAGCTCGCCGCCGAAGGCGTGGCCAAGACGGTGATCGTCGCCGACGACCCGAGCCGCTACGAAGGCGTCAATGATCTGGCGCCTGGCGTGGAGGTCCGGCCGCGCTCGGATCTCATCACCGTGCAGAAGGAACTGCGCGACACGCCCGGCACGACGGTCATGCTCTACGACCAGGTGTGCGCCACCGAGAAGCGCCGGCGCCGCAAGCGCGGCAAGATGGAGACCGCGACCAGGCGGGTCTTCATCAATCCGCTGGTGTGCGAGGGCTGCGGCGACTGCTCAAAAAAGTCCAACTGCGTATCAATCGAGCCGCTGAACACCGAGTTTGGTCGCAAGCGGAAGATCAACCAGTCGAGCTGCAACACCGACTATTCGTGCCTCGAAGGCTTCTGCCCCTCCTTTGTCACCATCGAGGGCGGCGAGAACGCCCAGGCGAAGGCGCTGCCGGCCCTGACGGCCGATTCCACGCCGCTGCCGGCCTTCGAGCCGCTGGAAGGCGTGCGCAATATCGTCTTCACCGGCATTGGGGGAACCGGGGTGACCACGGTCGCCTCGATCCTCGCCATGGCCGCTCACGTTGATGGCCGCGCCTCGTCGGTCGTGGACATGACGGGGCTGGCGCAGAAGGGCGGGGCGGTCTTCTCCCATGTCCGCATCGGCGAGACCGAGGAGACGGTGGTCGGTGGCCGCGTGCCGGCGGCTTCGGCTCACGTGTTGATCGCCTGCGATATCCTCTCGGCGGCCGGGGCCGACGCCCTGGCGCTCTACGCCAAGGACCGCACGGTGGCGGTGGGCAACGAGGACTTCGCGCCGACGGCCGATTTCGTCACCGACCGCGACGTGCGGTTCGACTCCGGCTCGATGGCGCGGCGGATCAAGGCGGCCAGCAAGTCCTACGACGAATGCCCGGCCCACCATCTGGCGGAAGCCAACTTCGGCGACGCGATCTACGCTAACATGATCATGGTCGGCTTCGCCTGGCAGAAGGGCCTCGTTCCGCTATCCAGTCGCGCCGTCTATCGGGCGATCCGCCTGAATGGCGTCCAGGCCGACGCCAATCTCCAGGCCTTCGAACTGGGTCGACGCGTGGCGCACGATCCCTCGCTGCGCGGTCCGGCCGAGGCTGACGTTCCAACGCCGGACACCATGCCGCTGGCCGAGCTGATTGCTCATCGCGGCCGCGAACTCACCGCCTATCAGAACGGCGCCTACGCCAAGCGCTATCTAGACCAGGTGGCGAAGGTGGCCTCGGCTGAAGCGATCTTGGGAACCGAGGCGCTCACCCGCGCCGTGGTGACCAATCTCTACAAGTTGATGGCCTACAAGGATGAGTACGAGGTCGCTCGTCTCTATACGGACGGTCGTTTCGCCGCCGAGCGCAACGGAACCTTCAAGGGCGGCAAGACCAAGGTCTGGCTAGCCCCGCCGCTGCTTGCGCCCAAGGACGCCGACGGCAAGCCGAGGAAGATCGAGTTCGGCGGCTGGATGCTGGACGCGGCCTTCCCGCTGCTCGCCAAGATGAAGGGGCTTCGTGGCACGCCTCTCGATATCTTTGGCGCCAGCGAGGAGCGCAAGATGGAGCGCGGCCTGATCGCCGACTACGAGGCGGGGCTGGCTAGGCTGCTCGCCGGCTTGACCGCCGAGAGCCTGCCGCTCGCCGTTCAGATCGCGTCGGTTCCCCAGGGCGTGCGCGGCTTTGGCCACGTCAAGGACGCCTCGGTGAAGGTGGCCAAGGCTGACGAAGCCAAGCTGTGGGCGAAGTGGGGGGCTAGCGCCTACTGACCTCCGGGTATTGGCGACATGGCCTTCAGTTCGGCCAGGCCGTTGACGCTGATCTTCGCCCATTGCTGGAACAGACGCTCAAAATCAGCGCGGTTGGTGACGCTATTTCGAATGTAAGGTCCGGTGTCGCCTGCCAGGCGGCCATCCACCGCGCGGCCCAGCAGTTCGCCGCTGAGCGAGTCCCGCGCTTCAAGGATGACGGTCGCCGAGCCTGCGTCGCGGCTGTAGGTGCGTGAACGATCAGCGGTCATCAGGTCGGGCGCGGAGGCATAGAGATTGGCGACTCCGGTGCGCAGCCGCAGTACGTCCGGGCCGGGAGCGTCAACGACCTGATAGCCGGCTTCGATGTAGGCCTTGTGGAATATCTCCTCAAAGCCGGTTCGCGCCTTGTCGAGGATCGCCTGCGCCTCGGAATCGCTGATCCGGCGATCCAGGGTCAAGGCGTCCCGATTGTAGTCGCGCACCCAGTTCTTGCGGAACGCGACCTCGGTCGGATCCATCATTATCTTGGTATAGGTGCGAAAATCAGCGCCTGGCAGTAGGTAGACGGCGTCCATGCGCTTGGACGGCACCTTGGTCAGGCCGTCCCAACTCGCCGGGGCGGCGGCTGGCGCGGCGATCGCCGGCGGGGCGGCGGTTCCGATGACGCAAAGGGCGGCGCAGATCGCGACAACGCGATGGGACATGGCGAAACTCCTTGGCAAACCTCTTGCCGGTTTCGCTCATGGTGGGCTCGTCCCCGGACGCCTCCTATCGGTAGAAACCCGCACCCGCCGTCTTCAGGGTCTGGAGCTGAGCTGCAGGGAAGATGCTAACGGGTCGCCGCCTGGATCGCGGCGGTCAGGCTGTCGCGCGCTGCGTTCAGTTCGTCGGTGTCGGCGGCCGGCCAGGCCGAGTTGATGGCGATGACCAGCCTGTCGTCTGGGAAGGTGGTGATCGACTGGCCAAAGATGCCCAGGGCCTCATAGGACTTCGCCTTCGGGTTCACCCACCAGAAGTAGCCATAGCCGCCAGCCTCGGGACGGGCAGGGTCGACGAGGATGTGCGACGCCGTGGCTTCCTTGGTCCAGTTCGCCGGGACGACCTGCTTGCCGCCTGCCTTGCCCCCGCCCAGCATGAACATGCCGACCCGGCCGTAGTCGCGCAGGGTCATCGACATGCAGCAGCCACCGCGCTCATGGCCGGCTACGTCCTCGACCCAAATGGCGTCCTGCTCCATTCCGAACGGCGCCCAGATCTTCTCGGACAGGTATTGCGACAGCGGCTTGCCGACGGCGTTGGACACCAGCACGCCGACCAGATCGGTTTCGCCGGTCGAATAGTTGAACTTCGTCCCCGGCGTCACGGCCCGCGGCAGGCGCCGCATGTAGCTGACCACCGGATTGACCCCCGGTTCGATGACCGACAGCCCGACCTTGGCGACGTCGGAATTGAGGTCGGTATAGTCCTCGTTCCACTTCACGCCGGAGGTCATGGTGATGAGCTGGCCGACCGTCACGCCGTCGTATCCGCCGCCTTTCAGTTCCGGGATGTAAGTGGTCACCGGATCGTCGAGGCTTTTGATGTAGCCGTCCTGGATCGCTGCCCCCACCAGGGTCGAGGTCAGGGACTTGGCCACCGAGAACGAGGTCCAGCGGTCGTTTGGTCCGCGCTCCAGCCCATAGCGTTCCATGATGACCTTGCCGTCCTTGATCACCAGCAGGCCGGAGACGCGATAGGCGGCCATGAATTCATCGACGCTCATCGACTTGCCGCCGACGCTCACCTTCGGCTCGATCGTCTCGCCGGCGGGGAGGGGAAATACGCTGGGGCCACGCGGCACGACCTTGTGCGCGGCCAGTTTTTCCATGGTCTTGTAGCCTTCCTTCTGTTGGTCCGGGGACCACATCAGGATGGAGGCGCCCATCGAAGGCGGGGGCTGCTGCGCAAACGCCGCCGCCGGCAGCAGCGCCGCCGCCATGGCGGCCATAGCCAGTTTCAGTCTCAGCATCCCGTCGTCTCCCCGCGTCGTTCTTATGGTTTGCGGTCAAGCTAAGGGGGAGCTGATGGTTTGCATACCGCCGTCGTTCGGCTACGCCAGGAGGCATGGCGGATTTCGATTTCGACGCGGTGGTGGTGGGGGCTGGGGCAGTCGGCCTGGCCTGCGGGTATGCGCTTTCGAAGCGCGGCCTGATCGTGGCGGTGTTGGAGGCCGGGCCGATCATCGGAGAGGGCGTCTCGGCACGGAACTCCGAGGTGATCCACGGAGGGCTCTACTATCCCACCGGCTCGTTGAAGGCCCGGCTATGCGTGACCGGGCGTCGCGCGCTCTACGCCTTTCTCGATAGCCATAAGGTCGCCTACGACCGTTGCGGCAAGTTGGTGGTGGCGGCCAACGCCGAGGAGGTCGGCCGACTGGACGACATTCTCGAGCAAGCCCAGATCAACGACGTCGAGGGCATGGCCCATCTGACGAAGGCGCAGGCCTTGGCGCTGGAACCGGAGCTGGCCTGCGAGGGGGCGCTGATCTCGCCGCAGAGCGGCGTCTTCGACAGCCACGGCTACATGTTGGCCCTGCAGGGTGAAATAGAAGCGGCCGGCGGAGCGGTGGTCACCTCGACGCCGTTTGAAGGCGCGACGCCGCTTGAGGGTGGCGGTTTCTCCATTCGCGCCGGCGGCCCGGAGCCGACGACGCTGAGCGCCCGAGTTCTGGTGACCGCGCCGGGGCTGTCCGCCCAGGCCGTCGCCGCCGAGATCGAGGGCTTCCCCAAGGATACGATCCCGCCTCTGCACTATGGCAAGGGCGTCTATTTCCGGCTGAGCGGCAGGGCGCCGTTCGCACGCCTGATCTATCCGCCGCCGATCCCCGGCGCACTGGGCACTCACTATCGCCGGGACCTTGGCGGCCAGGCGGTGTTTGGCCCGGACCTGCAATATGTCGATGAGATCGACTACAGCGTTGATCCGGCCAGGGCGGGCGAGTTCTATGGCTACATACGAAAGTTCTGGCCAGGCCTGCCGGATGGCGCGCTGGCCCCTGACTACGCCGGCATTCGCCCGAAGCTGCATGGGCCGGGCGAACCGCAGCCGGACTTCCGCATCGACGGGCCGCAGGACCATGGTGTGGAAGGCCTCGTCGCGCTTTTCGGCATCGAAAGCCCCGGCCTGACCTCCTCGCTGGCGATCGGCGAAGAGGTGGCAGGGCGGCTCGGGCTTTAGATCATCGCTCGCCGTCCCCCGGATCAGCCGGCGGCTGACCGGAGGATAGGGAGAGGTGGTGGTTATCCCTTCGGGACGATCTTCAGCACGCGGCCTTTCTCATTGTCGGTCGCCACATAGAGCGCGCCGTCGGGGCCGACGATGACGTCGCGGATGCGCTCGTTCTGGTCGACCAACAGGCGTTCCTCGCCGACCACCTTGCCGTTCTTCATGACCAGACGGGCCAGGTGCTTTTGCGCCAGCGAGCCCACGAAGATGCTGTCCTTCCAGGCCGGGAACAGGCTGGCGTCATAGAAGGCCATGCCGGATGGCCCAATGACCGGATCCCAATAGTAGACCGGTTGCTCCAGCCCAGCTTTGGCGGTGAGGCCTTCGCCGATGGGCTTGCCGGAATACTCGACGCCGTAGGTGATGGTCGGCCAGCCATAGTTCTTGCCCTTTTCGGGCTGATTGAGTTCGTCGCCGCCGCGCGCGCCGTGCTCGACTTCCCACAGCTTGCCGGTCTTGGGATCGATCGCGGCCGACTGGATGTTGCGGTGTCCGTAGGACCAGATCTCCGGTTTCACGTCCGGCTTGCCGACGAAGGGGTTGTCCTTGGGGATCGAGCCGTTGGCGTTGATGCGCACGACCTTGCCCAGCGTGCCGTCCAGCTGTTGGGCTTGTACGCGGCCCGGCAGGATCGAACGCTCGCCGGTGGTGATGAAGAGTGTCCCGTCCTTGGCGAAGACCAGTCGGCCGCCAAAGTGCAGGGTCGAGGCGAGCGCCGGCGTCTGGTGGAAGATCACCTGGACGTTCTCGACCTTGCCATCCACCAGCTTGCCGCGCGCCACGGCGGTGTTGTTGGCGCCTTCGGCCTGCGGTTCGGAATAGCTCCAGTAGATCAGGCCGTTCTGGGCGAACTTCGGATCGACGGCGAGGCCGAGCAGACCGCCCTGATTGCGGCCGTCGACCGGCGGCAGGCCGGCGACAGGCGCTGACAGCTTGCCGTCTGTTCCCAGAATGCGGAGCTGGCCTTTCGATTTCTCGGTGATCAGCAGACGGCCGTCCGGCAGGAAGGCCAGGCCCCACGGCTTGTCCAGTCCCTCGGCGACGGTCTGAACCTCGTAGGCGACGTCGGAGTTCACCGCCGGCGCACGGGTCTGGCCGGCGAAGGCCGGCTTTTGATCCGGGGCGTTGGCCGGCTTGGTTTCCAGCGGCGCGCCGCCTTGGGCCGCGGCTTGGCCGTCGCCGCCGCTGCAGGCCGCGACCAGGGTCGCCAGGGCGGTGGTGAGCAAGAGGCGGCGCATCGGTCTCTCCAGTGGTGAAGCTTGAATGGCAGGTAGGAAGGCTAGGTCTCGATAACCAGTCCGGAAGGCGTGGGTTGCGATCGGGTCAACCGGCCACGGCGGCGAGCGCCTCGGGAGGCGAGGCGCCTTCCAAATGGATCAGCGACCATACGGCGAAGAACAGCAGCGGCCAGCGGGACGCGCCCGGCGTTGCGACGACCGCCGCCGCGGCGTCCGCCTCAAGCACCTGCCGTACGGCCGCGACCTGACCAATGCGCCGTCCGATTTCCTTGGCGCGCGGTTCGATCCAGGCGTCGACAGGCACGGTGAAGCCCTGCTTGCGCGCCCAGGGCTCGGCCGCCGGGCAGGCTTGTTCAAGCCATTTGCGCAGCAGCCATTTCCCGTAGCGCCCGCGCACTTTGAAGCGGTCGGGCAGGGGGAAGGCGAACTCGGCGACCTGAGCGTCCAAAAACGGAGTGCGCCCCTCCAGGCCATGGGCCATCAGGCAGCGATCCAGCTTGGTCAGTAGATCGTTCGGCAGCCAGGTGGCGATGTCGGACCATTGGGCCTGCTGCAGGCGGGTCAAGCCTTGCGGCGGCTGGGCCTGCCTGCGCCAACGATCGACGATAGCGGCGTCTGCCCGGGGCTCGGCCGCCCGGCCGCCGAGCCAGGCGGGACGCAGGGCGCGGCGATAGCGGCCATAGCCGCCGAACAGCTCGTCGCCACCCTCGCCGGTCAGCACCACGGTCAGGGTTCCCTTGGCGGCCTCCGCCAATTTGTAGGTGGGCAGGCTCGCATAGTCGGCCGTCGGGTCATCCATGGCCCAGGCGATCTGCGGCAGGATCCGCCAGAAGTCCTCCTCGCCGAAGGTCGTCTCGCGCCAGTCCAGGTTCAGCGCCTTGGCGACCCTTTCGGCCTGGGCGCGTTCATCGCGCGCGCCGGGCGCGTCGAATCCGCAGGTGAAGGCGGTGACCGGCCGCTCGTTCAGCCGCGACATCAGGGTGGCGATGGTGGCCGAGTCGATGCCGCCCGACAGGAACAGGCCGTAGGGCACGTCCGAGCGTTGGTGAACCGCGACGCTGTCTTCCAGCACCTTGTCGAGTTGCGAGAACAGGTCAGCTTCATCGCCGCTACGCGCGGTCCTTGCCGGAGCGGCAGGGCGGACGCCGTGAGGGACCAGCTTGCCGCCCACCACTTCGACGATCTCGCCCGGCTCCAGGCGCCGCAGGCCCTTGAAGATCGTCTCGTCGGTCAGCGTGTAATTGAAGGCCAGCAACTCTTGGGCGCGGTCCTTCGAAAGCTCCGGCGCGATCAGGCCGGCGGCCAGGAAGGCGCGAGGTTCCGAGGCGAAGGCCACCGAACCCTCATGCTCCAGCACATATAGCGGCTTGATGCCGAAGGGGTCGCGAACCAACCAGGTCCGGCCGTCCGCGCCGATCAGGCAAAAGGCGTACATGCCGCGCAGGCGTTGGAAGGCCGCGGGCCCCTCCTGGGCGTAGATGTGCAGCAGCGGTTCGAAATCCGAACCGGTCGCGAGTTGATCGGCCAGGCCGAATTCCTGCGCCAGTTCGACATAGTTGTAGATCTCGCCATTGCCGATGACGGTGCAGCCGGCGGCGTGGAGCGGCTGCCAACCACCCTCCAGGTCGATGATCGACAGCCGGGCGTGGGCCAGAGACCGGCCTGGCGCCTCCTCGACGAATACGCCGTTCGGGCCGCGGTGGGTGAGGGCCTCGATCAAGGGCCGGGCCGAGCCGCCCGGTCCGATGACGCCGGCTATGCCGCACATTATTCGGCTCCGAAGTCGGCGAACAGCTCGCGCCATTGCGCGACGACGGCGGCGGCAGAGAACTCGGCCTCCACGCGCTCGGCGGCGTTCTGGACCATGCGGATGCACAGCCTCGGGTCGGCGATCAGGCGATTGATGGCCTCGGCGAGGGCTTCGGCGTCGTCGATGGGGACCAGCAAACCGTCCTGGCCGTCGCGAATCAGGGCCGACGGACCTTGGCTGGCGGCGGCGATAACCGGCAGTCCATGGGCCCAGGATTGGATGACGACATTGCCCAGCGGCTCGTATCGCGACGGGAAAACGCAAATATCGGCCGCGCGGTAGAGCGCCGAGGGGTCGGTTCGCCAACCGAGGAATCGCACTCGGTCGCCAACGCCCAGCGCATCGGCCATCGCTCGCAGCTTGGTTTCCAGCCCGCCGACGCCGGCGATCCAGAGGTGCGCCTCGGGGATCTTGGCCAGCGCGGTCAGCGAAACGTCGTGGGCTTTCGACTCGTGCAGCCGGCCCATGGCCAGCAGCAGCGGGACGTCCTCGGGCGTGTTCAGCGCGGCCCGATCGGCCGGCGCGACGTCGGGCGGGGCGTCGGCGAAATTGGGAATGTGGCGCACCTTGCCGGCCGGCCAACCCTGGCTCACCACCCAGTCCGCGATGTCCTCTGTGTTGGCGACCAGGTGGTCGAAGCCCTTGTAATATTTGAGGTTGTAGTAACCGCCGAGCCGGCCGATGCGCGCCCAGGGACCGCTGGGCGTATGGCGCGCGGCGCGATTCATCCAAGCCAGGGCCAGCTTCACATCGTGCTTCTGCGCGAAGCTCTTCAGCTTGGGCTTGGTGAGAATGTCGATGGGACCGCCGAATCGGAAGAGCCCCGACGGCACGTTGATGCGGGCCAGGGCGGCCTCGCGGTTGGCGTTGGCGCGGATCGCGGCGACCTGCCTGACCCCGTCGTCGGCAAGGGCCGCGACCAGATCCAGGAAGTAGGTTTCCGCGCCGCCTTCGCCGGCTGTTCCGAGGAGATGGAGGACGCTCATGCCGGTTAGAACCTAGCCGGGCTTTGCGCCGCACCCAAGCCGCTTGAAGATCAGAAAAAGCCCCCCTATAAACCGCGCCTCGCCGAAAGGTCCGGCGGCTGGATAGCTCAGATGGTTAGAGCGGTGGATTCATAACCCACAGGTCGGCGGTTCGATCCCGCCTCCAGCTACCAATCCGGAGACGGCGAATGAGGGCGTGCTGACGACAGCACTGAAGTTTGATCCGGCCTAGTGCTCCCGCGTTCCGATCCGGGCGAGTCGTTCGCGGCCCCAGGCCTGAAGTCCAGCGCTCGTCGGCGCGTATGCGACTGATCGGTGGGCGGCCACGAATTCCCGAAACTCAGCAATGTCCATCGTCCACCATGCGCTACTTTCAAGCGCTTCAACCACTTCAGGACAAAATCGATCGCGTATCTTACGGGCAGGATTTCCCGCGATGATCGAATAGCGATCGACATCCTTGGTTACGATCGAACCTGCGCCGATAATTGCCCCCCGACCGATGAACTTGCAGCCCGGCAAGATGACCACGTTGTGAGCCACCCACACATCGTCCTCAACGACGAGCGGCTGCTTGGTCCAGTCAGTATCGCTTTCAACAACGCCGAACGCCCGCTCGTAAAGCACGGGATGGGTCGTCAGCGCCTCTATTGGATGATTGTTGAGAACTGATCGCGCGGTATTGGCAAACGAACAATATCGACCAACCCGGAGCGGTCCCGGCATCCTCCCTCGATCGAAACATCCGTAGGAATAGAGTCCCACATCAATATCGTAGTTTCTTCTGAAGAACTCGCGAAGCCTGGTGTTGTCAAACTCGCGCCGCCGCCAAAGGAATAACCGCGCCTTTGTGAAAGCCGCTTTCAAGAGCTCCACTGTGGTCGTTCCCTTCGATTTTCCATAGCGGGCCTATAAACCGTGGTGGAGGCTAAGGCGGTAGCGGCCGCCAGAAGTGTCGCCAAGGATGCTTTGACTTGGGCCGCCGAAGCGAGAGTTACTCCCTCTCGCCCCCTTTCGCCCCCTACGGACTGCGGGCGAGGGGCTTGGAGGGCGGACGGAGCGGTACGGTCGCCCTATTCGGCTCGATCACGGTAGTAGTCACCCGCTGTCAGAAGCCTCGACTTACCCCCTGGCTAGCGCGTGTATGGCTAGGTCCACCTGCCGAGGGTGAACGACGTTTCTCAGGCTTGTGCGCACCCGCATAAGGTGACTACGTTAACCAAACACAATGAGGGGCAGTATGAAACAGTTGATCGCGAGTGGGGCTTTGGCCTTCGCCATCGTCGCGGCGCAACCTGCCGCTGCCGGTACTACGGTCGTGTTCGACGGCAACGAGACAACGAACTGGGCCTCCCTCTGGAAGACCCTGCCGGGCGAAGGTTCCTACACGTTTGAGTTCACCGCGTCGGCGCCGGTCTCCTACAACCTCTTCACCTCCTACGACTACCACTGGGACGTATTCGTCGCCCCTGCGCCGAAGCCGCACAACGAGTATGTTGAGGGGAACGATAACCCGGTCGAAGACTACACCTCTGGCCTCGCCAGCAGCTTCACCTACGTCTTTGACGTGCCGACGATGTGGCGCTCCTTCTTCATCGCCGACGATATGTATGAAGGCTATGGCATCGCGCCAGGCACGAAGATGTATCGAGAAATCAAGTACCTCAATCCCTACTTCGAGTTCTCGGCAGAGCGGCCGGACGGCGAGGATTTCAGTTACAACCTGAAGGTCTCCCGCTTCATATCGGTGGTGCCGGAGCCGGGTACCTGGGCGATGATGATCATCGGCTTTGGCGCAGTTGGCTCGGCGGTGCGCGTCTCATGTCGCCGGAACATGCTTAGCGTCGCATAGTCAGCAGATCTGACATCCATGAAATACGGCCCGCTTCCTTCACCCAGGGGCGGGCGCGCGACGTTGCGCGTTCACAGGTCGTGGGATGCGCAAACCTTGCAGAGATATGGAATGGGATTGTGGCCAATCCCGCGCCCACCGCCCATGCGCGCGTCAACACGACCGCATCCTATCTGAGCGCTATCTTTCAATAGCGCGGCGCCACTTCGTTCCCCGGATGTCGGCGTGTCGCTCTTTGGAAGCCCGCAAAACGATCAAGCCTTCCCCTCCAGCGACGTTCATCGCAGCGTCGCAACGGGGGCTGGCTTTGCTGTCCAGTTCGTGCGGCCCGCCTTGGCGGGCGCGGCGCTGGGGGAGGCGAACGGGCACTTAGGCGACAGGTCGCGGCGGGCGATCCAGCAGGTCTGGTCGCCCCGTTCGATGTTGGCCCATTGATCCACCTTGTCGATCACGGTCACCAGCATCCCGCGTTCCAGCTTCTCGACGGCGGCCGACGATGGATAACCTTCCTCGCGGCACGTGACCGAAGAGGGTGTGACGTAGGCGTACTCTGCGGCGGTCGCCGCGCCCGGGGCGAGGGCTGCGGCCAGGAGGCCGAGGATGGCGACGGGCTTCACTTTAGAATTTCCATGGCTCAGCCCGCGTTCGCTCAACAGATGTCACAGCTCAAATTCTATGAGGCCAAGCGGCAAAGCGAGGGCTAACGTACTCAGGGTTGCGTGATTCAAATGTACAGGGGGACGTGTGCCCGACATCCTTGCGTTCGTAAAAGCCCTGCCGACAGGCGCTGTCCGAAGGGCCTTGCTGGCCAGCGGTCCTTTCATCGCGGCGTCGATCAGCCTCTTGCCCACGGCCGGACAAGCCCAGGAACTGCGCGTGGGCGCAGGCTATGCGCCTCACGGGCCCGAACAGGGCGCCTCCGTCGTGGTGGAGTACCTCTTCAAGCCGGCGCAAGCGCTGGAGTTCGTAGGCTCGCCGCGGCCCTATGTCGGGACCCAGCTCAGCCTGGAGGGGTACACCAACTATGCTCAAGCGGGCCTGATCTGGCGGTTCGAACAAAAGCGAACCTATGTCGATCTGGGCGCGGGGCTGTCGGTGCATGATGGCGCGCTTACGCTGCCGCGCCCGACCGTTGGGCTTTCCGACGAGGAAAATCAGCGCCGTCGTCACGCTCGGGACAACTACATCGAATTCGACAAGCGCTGGGTGTTCCACGCGACTTTCGCCGTGGGCCTGCGACTGAACGAGCAGTGGGCAGTGGAGGTCGAGGGGCAGCACTGGAGCAACGGCCAGCTCGGCAACGACACGCACGACGGGGCCGACAGCGTGGGTCTACGCGCGGCCTATCGCTTCTAACCGGCTGTCGCCTGGGGTCAGCTAGGCGCCGGGCGATCGCTCGCGTAGCGCGTCGTCACGCTTGAGCAGCGCCAAGCCATCCTCGTCCGTGGCGTGCCACAAGGCGGGCAGGAAACGCCGGAGGCCTTGCCGCCAGCGCTTGCGATAGCGCCAGCGGTGTCCGTCGGGGGCGACGTCGATTTCGTACCGGACCGGATCGGTCCTGTCCTGACTGTCCATGATTGATCCTCCCCCGACGCGTTCGGCTGGCTAGGCAGCAGGATCGGCGCCAATTAGATCGGTTAGCGATCGTCGCGGAGATAGACGATGTTCGCCTTGCTGCTGCTGATCAGGTGGCCGATCAGGAAGCCTGCGAGCGCCGCGGCGGTCAGCGCCGCGTAGGGGCGCTCATGAACCAGCACGTCAGCTTCCTTCGCGCGGATTCGAGCTTCTTTCTTTAGCCGGTCGTATTGAACCTCGGCGGTGGCCTTGGCCTTACCGACCTTGTCCTCGACAAGAACCCGGGTGTCGCGCGCCAGCGTGGTCGCAGCTTCGGCGATGGCCCCGGAGGCCGCGACGGCCGCCTTCTTGGCGTCCTTGGCGCTGCGCTTGGCCTGGGTCTTCAGGTCGCTCGCGGCGTCGTCGATCTGGTCGGCGGCTGCGCGGATCGCGTCGTCATTGGTGGAGCCGTAGGCGTTCGTCATGTGGGGAGCCTCTTGAAATGGGCGCATGGCGGCGCGCCGTCTGGAATGCTGACCTCTTGAAACGACGGCGGGGCAGGGCAGTTCCATAGGTTTGGCGCTGGAACGACCATTGGTTGTCGAAAGCCGAATTGGCGCGCTGCGCGATCGGGACTTGCGGCGAATGTGGGCGATTTGCCGGTTTCGCGGTCGCGGACATCAATCCGTCATTGCGTTGCAGCAGAATAACGCTACCCCGCTTATTGCAAGTGCTCAGTACGCAAGCCCAGTACGGGTCATAATGAGGCAGTTCCAATGATCATGACTTCGATGCGCGTTTTCCCCAGCCTGTTCGTCGGCCGTCGCGAAGTGATCCAGGCTGTCGAGACCCCGCATGTCTTCCAGGCCGACGAAGCCGGTTCGGTGTTTGTCTGCGGTGCTTGCGAGGAGGTCGTGCTGACCAGCCATGATCGCGCCGACGTCCGCGACGTCGTCGTGAAGTGCCGTTGCGGCGAGTACAACCAGCTCTAGATCGAGACGATCCACCCGTCCGTCAACGAGGTCGCGCTGACGCCCACGAGCACCATCTGGGCGCCCCCGCTGATGTTGATCACCACGTCGGCGCCGACCTGGGCGAAGCTGTAGGTCGCGCCTTCGCTGACGAGGACCCGGTCGCCCTCGGCCCGATTGAAGTCCATGATCTGGTCGCGATCGCCCGCGCCCCAGATATGGAAGCTGTCGGCCCCGCCACCGCCCCAAATGGTGTCGTCGCCGCGGTCCCCTGACAGCCAGTCATCGCCGGCGTCGCCGTACATGAGGTCGTTGTCCTGGCCGCCGCGCAGCACGTCGGCGCCTTCACCGGCGTAGAGGGTGTCGGCGCCCATGTTGCCGTAGACGATATCCGCGCCCAGCTCGCCATGGAGCAGGTCGTTGTCCTTGCCTCCGACTACCCAGTCGTCGCCCTGGCCGCCATAGAGGGTGTCGTTGCCCATATTGCCGTGCATGTCGTCGAACGCTGCGCCGCCGGTGAGGTAGTCGTCGCCCTCCTCCCCGCGCAGGAAGTCCCGGCCGTCTCCGCCGCTCAGGGTGTCGCCTCCGGCGCCGCCGTAGATCACGTCGTCGCCGGCCGCGCCGCTCAGCACATTGCCGGCGGCGTTGCCGGTGATGGCGTCGGCGGCCGAACCCCCGATGGCGTTCTCGATGGTCGCGCCCGCGGCCACCGCGACGTTGCCGGTCAGCCCGCCGACGCTGGAGAAGTGGCCGGCGCGAAGATCGATGGTCTGGTTGTTGGAAAATCCGGAGAAGTCGAAGGTGTCGTTCCCGCCGGCGTCCCAAACCGCGAAGATCAACTTCGACGTCGCGCTCGCGGCCTCGAACCAGGGCCGGCCCGCATTGGAATTGAAGCCATAGACCGTATCGCCGGTCCGGGTGCTCATATTGGCGCCGTACTCGAGTTGGACGGCGGCGATGTCATCGAGGAGCGGCGCCGCCGAATAGCGGCCGCCGAAATAGGCACCCGTATTGGTTTCGCTGAAATAGCTCATCACGGTGAATTGCCGGGAGTCTTCGTAGTAGATCGCGTCGTCGGCGTAGGTGGGGGAGTCTTCGGATTGGTAGGAGGCCGGATGGGCGATGCCGATCGCGTGGCCCAGTTCGTGGACAAGGACCATGGCGCCGTAGTTGCCGGTGGTCGGGGTGACGTTCGATCCCGAGGTGATGTTGATCCAGACGTCGCCCGCGGCGGACGCCGACATTGTCGAGCCCGGATAATAGGCGAAGGCGGTGGCGGTGTCGGAACCAGAGGAATAGTTGGCCAGCAAGATGGTGGCCTGGTCGGTATAGGCGCTCTCGCCGGCCGCGCCGAAGCCAATGCGCGTGAAGGTGATGTTGGCCGCGTCGCTCCAGCCCGCGAGGGCCAGCTCGGCCTGGGCGATTTGGGCGGCGTTGAAGCGGGAGAAGCCGGCCGTGTCGTCCGGCATGGTGGAGGGCGCGTTCGCGCGGAAGCCGTAGGTGACGTTGGCCGGCGCGCCGAGCGCCGACCAACCGGGCGCGCCGCGAATGAGCTGATTGGCCGCCTCGGCGATGGTGTAGCTGTCCTTGCCCGCGACAAGCGGGCCACGCTCGTCGGCGTTCAGAAAATTCTGGGGATCACCAGCGTTGGACTCAGCAAACATAGGCGCGTTCCGAGGGAGAGCGGGGCCTAGGGCGGGCGTGTTCGACAGTTGAGACACGTCCTACACCCTGCGGCGTTGACGTCCACTCGTATGGAGCCGGCGTTGCGAAACGATTTACGCCCTTGCTTCGCCCCACTCGTTCCAGCCGGCGATGCGCGGCGTCCCTGGCACGTACATGGTTTGCACGCGTTCGAGGTGAAGGCCTGATTCGCCAATCGCCTCGGCCACCGGCCTGGTCAGGCAGCATCCGCCGGCCAAGCGCTTCCAGATCGGTTCGACCCGCCGCTGCCACTTGGCCACACCCGCATCCGGGGCCAAGCCATGCTCGCAGAACAGGAACCGGCCGCCAGGTTTCAAAACCCGCCGCGCCTCGGCCAGCGCCCTGGCGGGGCTGTGGACCGAGCAGAGCGTAAATGTGCAGACCACGGTGTCGAAGGCGGCGTTGTCGAACGGCAGCGCCTCGGCCGTTCCATCGGCGACCGACACCGTGAGCCTGGGGTCGCGCGGCGCCGCCTCGGCGAGCGCGCGGAGTTCGGGGGCGGGATCGACGCCAGTGACGCTGTCGACCGCGGCCGGGTCGTAGAAACCAAGGTTCAGGCCCATGCCGATCCCCAACTCCAGCACGCGGCCGGTGGCCAGAGGCACGACCTTCGCCCGCTGCTTCATCATCGGCGGCGAGGAGCAGGCGCGGGTCAGCAGCGCGGGCAGGATATGACGTTCGTAGAAGGAGGCCATCGCGAACGATGGCCCGCAGCTATCGTGCTGCCTAGGCCCTTACGCGGCGGCAGCGTCGCCTTCAGCGAGGTTTTCCTGCAGGGCGCGCAGCAAATTCTCGGGCTTCATGGGCTTTTCAACGACCCCGTTCATACCCGCCTTCAGGTAGCCGGCGGCGTCTTCGGGATCGGCGTTGGCGGTCAGGGCGATGATCGGCACCCGGCCGGCCGCACCGGGGAGGGCGCGGATTTCGCGTGTGGCGGTGACCCCGTCCATGCGGGGCATCTTGATGTCCATCAGGATCAGATCGAACCGACCGGTGCGCGCGGCCTCAAGGGCCTCCACGCCGTCCGTGGCCGATTCCGACGTGCAATCGAACATCTCGCAGAGGGTCTCGGCGACCATGCGGTTCGTGGCGTTGTCGTCGACCACCAGGATATGAGCGGCGCGATCTGTCTGGTGGAGGGTCTCTTCGGCTTCGACAACCGGTTTGGCGCTTGGCACGGCGACTTCGAAGACCAGGGTCTCGCCGGCGCCGACATTCACCTCGGAACGCACGACGCCGTTCATGGCCTCAACGATATTGCGGCCGAGGGCCACGCCCAGGGCTGTCTCGAGCCCGAAGAGCGCTTCGATCTCGCGGATGTCGAGGGCGCGGTCGCCCATCACCCGCTCGCCGCCGCCGCGCACGCGGCCTTCCAGATGGGCGATGTCGCCGTCGGCGGTGGTCTTCAAGGTGACTTCGACCGCCCCGCGCCGGACACTCGCCAGCGCCTGGGCGATGAAGGCGTCGAAGACCTGATGCATCCGGATGGTGTCGGCCATGATCAGGGCGTCAGGGTCGCCGTCATAGGAGACCAGCAGGGTGATGCCGCCGTCTGTGGCGCGGTCCTGCCACCTGGCCTGGACCTCGTCGGCGAGTTCGGCGGCGCGTTTAGGCTGGAGGTCGAAGTGCAAGCCGTCGGTTGAGGCGGACTTCAGGTCGGTCGACGAGGAGAGGATCTGGCGCACGGCGCGAGCAGCTTCGGCGACGCCTGCAATGCAGGCCTGGGCGTCGGCGCCCACCGGTTGGCGCGCCAAGCGTTCGGCCAGCGCCAACACGCCCTCCATCTGCTGATGGATCTCGCTGGTTACGCGCTCGAAGAAGAATTCGGGCAGGGACATGAACGCCGAGGTCCTGGGGGAACTTATGCTCACCATGGGCCTAAGCGCTTGCGGAGACGTTAAATTCCACCTGGGGGTTAGCGGTCATTTGACGCGGTCGCGAAAATAAATGTTGGGTTCTCGACAAAGAAAAAGGGCGGCGGGATCGCTCCCGCCGCCCTTCCTTAGTCCAGGGATTTCCAGATCTTAGAAGCGGTACTGCAGTTCGACGCCGTAGGTCCGCGGCTGGATCAGGCCGCGGGTGATCGCGGTGCTGGTCTGGCGCAGGTACGCCGCGCTGCCAACCACCAAGCCGGGGTTCGGATCGGCGAACACGGCGGTCGGGTTGGTGGAGGACGTCGAGGTGAAGCCTTCTTCGTCGGTCAGGTTCTTCACATAGCCGATGAGCGAATAACGGTCCTGAGCGTCCTTCCACAGCACCCGGAGGTCGGCGGTGCCATAGGCCGGCACGGCGAAGTCGGGGTTGTCGAAGGGCTGATAGGTCGTCTCGTCGACCCAGGTGTAGGTACCCGAGAGGATCAGCGAACCCGGAGTGAAGTCGAAGGTGTAGTTCGCGTTCAGGGCGAACTTGTTCTCCGGCGATTGATAGATTTTCGAGCCTGCCAGGTCCTGGAAGCGGAACAGCACGCCGTTGTTCACCGACGTACCGCCGCTGGGACGGGCCGTCGACTTCAGAGCGCTGGGATCAGCCGGGTCATAGAAGCAGCAACCCTTGGTGATCTCGGTTTTCAGATAGCCGTAGGAGGCCGAGATCTGCAGCGGTTGGATCGGCTGCCAGGTGGCTTCCAGTTCCAGGCCGTAGGCTTCGGCGTCGACGTTCACGAAGTTGTTCGAGGCCGCCGTGCCGGCCGCATTGAGCTGCGACAGGTTGAGCTGCAGGCCCTCGAAATCGTTGTAGAAGGCGGCGGCGTTCAGGATCAGGCGACCGCCGATGGTCTTCTTCATGCCGAGTTCGTAGGCGTTGACCGATTCCTCGTCAGCAGTCGGCTTGGCCGCCAGGGTGCCGAGCAGGAAGCCGCCCGACTTATAGCCGCGGCTGTACTTCGCGTAGATCAGGGTGTCGTCGTCGGGCGTCCAGTCGAGGTTCAGGGTGCCGGTGACGGCGCTCCAGCTGTCTGACAGGTTCCGGTAGTTCTGCACGCCGGGCTTGGTCGGGTCCATGTCGCTGGAGACGTCGACGGCGGCGGGGCCGAAGGCGCCCGTCGGGTTGAACAGCACCAAGCGCTGGGATTCGAAGCCGTCCTTCTCATCCTTGGTGTAGCGCAGGCCGGCGGTCAGGGCCCACTGGTCGCTGAACTTGTAGGTGCCTTGGCCGAACACGGCCCAGGCCTTCGATTCAAGTTCGGCCTGGTTGTCGGCGAAATTCCGCGACGGATTGGTGGAGGAGAGACCGGCCGCGGCGAGCGAGGCGACGCCGGCGGCCTGACCGTTGATCGAGCCGTAGTAGAAGCTCGGCGTGGCCAGTTGCGCTTGCAGCGGGCTGCCGAGTTGGATGCGCTGGCGGTACTGCTCCTGGTACTGGTAGACGCCCAGAATCCAGTTGAAGGGACCATCGCTGTTCGAGGTCAGGTTGATCTCGTTCGAGTAGTACTTCTTGTGTTCGTTGAAGTCGGTCGTCTGGTCGCTGAACACCGGCGTATTGAGCGGGCCCGAGAGGTACGACGTCGTGGTGTTGGTGGCGTCGTAGTCGCCGCCGGTCTGGTAGTTGTACTGCTGGAAGCCGCCGATGTACTTCAGCTCAGCCCAGCCCAGATCATAGCTGATCGTCGTCGTGAACAGGTGGTTGCCACGCAGTTGGCCGTAGCCGTCGCGGTTGGTCCACTGCTTGTAGGGATCCTGGACGCCCGGGTTCGGCATCGACGCGCCGAACTGGCCGTTGGGGACGAGACCGCCGATCGGTTGGAACGGACGGGTGGTGTCGTAGGGCGTGATCAGGTTGGCGAGGCGGTCGCCGACGCCGGTGGTGTCGTCCCAGTTCGAGCGGCTGTAGCGCGCCCAGACGTTCAGGTTGTCGCCGAGCTCGGCTTCACCCTGGATTTCGAAATAGGTGCGCTTGATCGTGCCGGCGTCGTTGCCGTCGCCGAGGTTCTTGATGAAGCCTTCGCGCTGCCAGTCCTGCGAGCCGCCGATCTTGAAGCGGAGATTCTCGGCGACCGGGATCGAAACCGTGCCTTCGATCTTGGTGCGGTCGTAGTTGGCGTAGCCGGCGCGGATCTCGCCGCCGAAGTCGTGCGACGGACGCTTGGAGATGGTGTTGACGGCGCCGCCCATGGCGTTGCGGCCGTACAGGGTGCCTTGCGGGCCGCGGAGGATTTCGGTGCGCTCGACGAACAGCGAGCTCTTGAACAGCTCCGACGACGAGGCCGAATAGAAGCCGTCGGTGTAGCTCGCGACGCCCGGATCGTTGCCGATGTAGAAGGTGTTACGGCCGGCGCCGCGCAGCGAGACGCGGTCAGTGCCGGAGTAGTTCATGCCCGGCGTGAAGTTCACGAAATCCTGGATGTTGGTCATCCCGCGGATGTCGCGCTGTTGCGAGGTGTAGGCCGAGACGGCGACCGGCACGTCCTGCAGGGCCTGTTCGCGCTTCTCTGCGGTGACGACCAGTTCTTCGATCTGGAAGCTTTCGGTCTCTTGGGCGTAGGCCGGGGCCGAGATCGCCGAGAGCGTCAGGGCTGACGCGCTCAAGGCAAGCAGGGTCCGCAGGCGCGGAGCTTTGTTAGACATCAGTATCCTCCCAAGGCGGCGGGGCTGGAGCACCCTCTGAATCCGCCTGCGTGATGCGTATGCAGTGATGGTCCGGCGCGGGGAGGCGCCGGCTTGACCGGGACCCTCAGGCCCGCTCTCGGCGGCGTCAATATTAAGGCTGATAACTGATCGAGATTTAGTTGAGCTTCCAGCGTTCTGTGGCGGAAATACCGCGCTTTCAAATCGCGTGTACAAAACTGACCGTCGTTCTTTGACGTAACCGTGAATCAAAAGGAAACGGGAATTTTGTAGACGCCTCAGGGGGAGGGCGCCGTACCGGACCTACAAATGGCCTGGTCGCCCTCTGATCGGGCGCAAAGAAAAGCCGCCGCCCCGAGGGGCGGCGGCAAGGTGTTTGGCTGAGGTGGTGAAGTGACTAGAAGCGCTTCTGGAGCGAGACGCCGTAGGTGCGCGGCTCGGTGAAGAAGGCGTTGCGGAAGCGGCCCGAGGAGTCGTCGGTCAGGTAGAAGTCCGTGATCGCTTCTTCGTCGGTCGCGTTTTTGACAAATGCGCCAATTTCCCAGCCCGATTGAGCGTTGGCGATGGTCAGGGTCAGATTGACGTTCTGCCAATCTTCGATCCGGTCGGCTTCGCTGTTGTAGATGCGGGCGAAGGTCTTGGTCTGCTTGTAGTAGTCGCCGCGCAGAGTGGCCGCCCAGTCATTGCCGAACTGCCAAGTGTATTGGGCCCCGAAGGCGATGGTCCAATGGGGGGCGTTGGGCAGTTCGTTTCCGTCCAGATTGACCGTCACGCCGTCGGCGATCAGGCCGCCGAAGGCGTTGGTGCCAACCGCCGTGGCGCCGTTGAACACCGTGCCAGCGCCGGCGGTGGAGGCGGGGCTGCAGACGCTCAGCAGGGCGTAGGGGTTGTTCAGGCTGTTGGAGATCGCCAGAGCGGTCTGGGCGTCGGTGAGTTTCACCACGCAGGCCGAAGCCTCGGAAGACTTCACGGCGACGAGGTTGGGGTCGCTTTGGGTACGGTTGAAGATGTCGATCGAGGTGGCGTCCTTGATCTCCGTATCCAACCAGCCGATGGCGGTGTTCAGGCGAAGGCCTTCGAGGGGCTGCCACACCGCTTCGAACTCGGCGCCCAGCACCTTGGCGTCGACGTTCTCGTTGATCGAGGTGCGGTTGACGATCTTCGAGACCTGATAGCCCTTGTAGTCGTAGTGGAAGATCGAGCCGTTCAGGGTCATGCGCCCTTCGAGCAGGGTGTTCTTCATGCCGACTTCGATGGCGTTCACGAACTCGGGCTCGAAGGATTCCGGCGGGCAACCGACCGCCGCCGAGCAAGCCGGGTTCAGGCCGCCAGCCTTATATCCGCGCGAATAGAAGGCGTAGACGAGGCTCTCGTCGGTGAAGCCGAGGTCTGGGTGCCAGTCAAAGCCGAACCGACCGGTTGTCTCCTTGAACTCCACTTCCAGGATCGGCTTGGAATTCGCCGGGGGCGGACCGATGCCGAAGCCGGGCGTCCCGAGGGTCACGGAGTGGTTCTGAACTTCCTTCTTGTCGACGGTGTAGCGTAGGCCGAGCGTCCACTTGAAGGTGTCGTTCATCTGCCAATAGGCTTCGCCGAACGCCGCGCTGGATTGCAGCTTATACGGCGCGAAGTTGTCATAGTAGTTGTGGCCGAGGCGGTCGGGATCCTTCTTCGGATCCACGCTGATGCAGGGCGCCAGGCCGACGCAGTTGGGGTTGCCTGTCGTGAGAAGGTTCTGAACCTGGTACCAAGCGGTCCCGGTGTTGAACATCACGTAGTAGTCGCCCGTGCCAGTGAACTGGAGCAGGTTGGCGCCGATGTTGAAGTTGAACGGACCGTCATAGGCCGACTGCAGCCGGATTTCGTGGCTCCACTGCTCGGTGCTGGCCCAGGATATGTCGCTCGTGGTGAAGCGGCTGTAAGGCCCGTTCTGCGGGTCGTTGACCACGCCGCCGGGGAACAGGCCCGCGTAGATCCCGGCATAGACAGCAGGGGGTACGGGCACCGCGTTCACGGGATTGGGCGTGGTGTTGAAGTTGGTGCTGGGCGTGTAGCGGTTATAGTCCTGCCGCGTGTAGATGTAGGACTGCGTGAAGCCGGCCAGCCAGTTCAGTCGCAGGTTTTCGGTCAGGTCCCAATCGACGTTGAACTCGTAGATGTCGGTCTCGGCCCGGTAGATGGGGTCGAAGTTCGACTCGATGTCGCGGACGTCCGGCGTCTGCATCTTGCCGGCGTAGGCGTCGCCGGTCTGGAAGCCGCCCAGCATGCCGAACAGACCCCCAAGGGTCGATTGCGAGTTCACCGTGCCCAGGACCCCAGCCGAGTAGAGCGAGGTCGGCAGGCAGCCATGGCTGAACAGTGCGCGTTGGACTTGTCCAATCGGCGCGATGCCGGAATAGCCCAGGCCGCCGATATTGGCCGGGCCGTTGTCCTTGGTGCAGAATTGCTTGCCGATCCGCGAGCGGCTGTCCTTCTCGTAGAAGCGATCGTACATGAAGAAGGCGCGGAAATCGTCGGTCGGTTCGAAGCTCAGGGTGGCGCGGACGCCATAGAGCTTGCGGTCGTCGGCGTCGTTGCCGGTCACGATGTTGTCGCCGAAGCCGTCCCTCTGAAGGTAGGTCCCGGCCAGGCGCAGGGCGAAGGTGTCGTCGATCGGCAGGTTGACCATGCCGCGCACCTTATAGGCGCTGTAGTTGCCGACCTCGCCGCGGATCACCGCCTCGAATTCGTCAGTCGGCTTGGCGGTGATGAGGTTGACCACGCCGCCGGTGGCGTTGCGTCCGTAGAGCGTGCCTTGAGGGCCGCGGAGCACTTCGACCCGTTCCACATCGTAGAACTCGGTCTCGAACAGGTTGTTGGCGATCTGGGGCATATTGTTCAGGTGGATGCCGGTGCCGGCGTCGCCTGAGCCGGACACTAGTTTCGAACCGATGCCGCGGATCTGAAAATTGTAGCCCGTGAAGTTCGACTTGGAGAAGTTCACGTTCGGGACAGCTAGAACCAGGTTGGGGCCGCCGTCGATCCGACCTTTCTGAAGGGCTTCCTGGTCGAACGCAGAAACGGCGATCGGAACGTCTTGCAACGCCTCCTCACGCTTTTGCGCGGTGACGACCAATTCCTGGATAACGTTCTGGGCCAACGCAGGCGACGCCACTGTACTCATTGCCGCCGCAGACGCGCCCACGATCAGTAGGCTCCGCAAGTGCAGAGTATTTAACATTCCAGATTCCTCCCAGTACGTCCGAGGCTCTCTACATATCGGCCCGGTACGTCGCATCGCCGCGCAAGTTCTAATCAAGGGGCTGGCGACCATTCCCCCGACAATGCCAAAGCTCGCGCTCAGTTGTGGAGTCTGTCAACGTGACGTCGATAAGTTATCGGCGTTAATGTCCAAACTTCCATAGGGCTGTTGCTCAAATACCAATGTTTCGAAAACTGACAATTGTAGGTAGCGAAGCCGGCGTCGTGAGAGCGAAAACTCAACGACTGTTGACTTGCGCAATGCTGCGGTTGCGAAGACTTGTTGCGACGCAAATATTCGACGATACGGTATGGGGTGGGGCGCGAAGTCTCGCCGCACTGGGCTTCCGGTTTGCGTCTGGCGCGCGCATATGGGGCCGATGAGTGAAGTCGTCCCTCAAACTCGCGCCTTGGTCCTGTTCTCCGGCGGCCAGGATTCCAGCGTCTGCCTCGCGTGGGCTTTGGCCCGACATAGTCATGTCGAGACCGTTGGCTTCGACTACGGCCAACGGCACGCAGTGGAGATGGGACAGCGTTCTGTGGTTCGCGATGCTATCCGCGCGCGCTTCCCCCAATGGGCCGATCGGCTCGGCGAGGATCATGTCCTCGACCTGCGAGGTTTCGGCGCGGTCGGTGAGACGGCGATGACGCAGGAGCGTGCGTTCGAGGTAACGGAAAAGGGTCTTCCGAACACCTTCGTTCCTGGCCGAAATCTTGTCTTCCTGACCTATGCGGCCGCCTTGGCCGATCGCCGCAAATTGCGGTTTCTAGTTGGCGGGATGTGCGAGACCGACTTCTCGGGCTATCCGGACTGCCGCCGCGATACGTTGGAAGCGCTGGAAAAGGCGCTGAACATGGGCATGGCGCAGGATTTCGTGGTCGAGACGCCGCTGATGTGGCTCACCAAGGCCCAGACCTGGGGTCTGGCGCACGATTTGGGCGGCGAGGATCTGGTTCAACTGATCCTGGAGGACAGCCATACCTGCTACCGCGGCACGCGGGGCGATCGGCATGATTGGGGCCACGGCTGTGGGAATTGCCCAGCCTGCGACCTGCGCGCCAAGGGCTGGAGCGAGTGGGTGGCCGCCGGCCGACCGGGGATCGGCGCATGAGTTACGCCGTCAAAGAGATCTTCCTGACGCTGCAGGGTGAGGGCGGGCAGGCTGGCCAGCCTGCGGTCTTCTGCCGGTTTGCGGGATGCAACCTGTGGTCGGGTCGCGAGGAAGATCGCGCCGCCGCCGTCTGCACCTTCTGCGACACCGACTTTGTCGGCATGGACGGCGAGGGCGGTGGCCGTTTCACCACCGCCGACCTGTTGGCCGACGCGGTGGAAGCCGCTTGGATTGGCGGCCCCGACAACCGTCTGGTGGTGTGCACCGGCGGCGAGCCCTTGCTTCAGCTTGATCCTGTGCTGATCGCGACCTTGCATGCGCGCGGCTTCCGCATCGCTATGGAGACCAACGGAACCTTGAAGGCGCCGCCCGGCATCGACTGGATCTGCGTCAGTCCCAAGGCCCAGGCGCAGGTCGTGCAGACCAGCGGGCAAGAACTAAAGCTGGTCTTTCCCCAGGTCGGCGTCGATCCGGCCAGCTTCGAGCACCTGGATTTCGAGCGCTTTCTGCTGCAGCCGATGGACGGTCCGGCGCGTGTCGAAAACACGCAGGCGGCGATCGCCTATTGCCTCGCGCACCCTCGGTGGCGTTTAAGCGTCCAAACTCACAAGTACCTCGGCATTCCGTAGACCGCGACTGGTCTGCGAACGCCCCAAGACCTGCGCAATGACCCAACCTGTTTTTGAAATCACCAAGGCCGCGACCTTCGATGCGGCGCACTACTTCGCTGATGGGCCGGAGCACCGTCCCTACGCCAATCTGCATGGCCACTCGTTCAAGGTGGAAGCAACCGTGCGGGGCGTTCAGCAGGAGCCGGTGGGCTGGGTGGCCGATCTGGCCGATCTCGACGCCGAGCTGAAGGCGGTCGCCGCGCAGCTCGATCACGGCCTGCTGAATGAAAAGCCGGGTCTGGAGCGTCCCACGCTCGAGCACCTGTGCCTCTATTTCGCCGAGCGGCTGAAGGTGCGCTTCCCGGGCCTTTCGCGCATTGTCGTTTCGCGGCCGACCATCAGCGAGAGCTGCGCCCTCAACGTCGCCTAGCGGCGCTTATCGTCTTTCTCGTCGTCCCCGTCGGGGATGACAGCGCCGGCGGCCATGCCGACCCCCTTGGCGGTGACGCCCACCGCCGCGCCGGTGACGCCGACGGCGACGCCCGCCACCGTACCGACCGCCGCAGCCGCGAGGCAGCCGCTCAGCGGCGCAGCCAGCAGCCCGAGCAGCGACAGTCGAAGGGCGAGGCGGGGAATGTTCATGGCGAACTCCTGAGGCGTCACTGGCCTAGTCGGCAAACATCGCCAAATGGTGGCCGCGATCAGCTCTTCAGCGGTCTTACGGTCGGGCCATCGGTGGCGCGACGCCAAGGGCCAGGATGATCAGGGTCGCTTTTGCGGCGACGGTCGGGCCCGAAGTAGTCATCGGTTCGGATGAACGGGCGTGGGTGGTCGATGATCTGCTGCAGGCGTCCGATAACGCCGCGCGCGGTGATCGGCTTGGCCATGAACTCGTTGACCCCGACGTCTCGCGCCTCGTGGATCCGCCGCAGGGTCGAGTGACCGGTAATCATCAGGATCGGGACCATCGGATTGGGGCTGTCGGGCGAGTTGCGCAGCAGCCGCACGAAGTCGATGCCGTCCAGCGGCTCCATCGCCAGGTCGGTCAGCACGATGTCGATATTGTGGGCGCGCATGACCTGCAGGCCCTCGGCGCCGTCGCTGGCCTCGTAGATCTGTTGGATGCCGATGGCGCGCAGGATCTCGGTCAGCAAGACCCGCGTATGGCGGATGTCGTCGACGATAAGGATCTTCAGGAGGTCTAGGCGCACGGTCGCTGGCTCTTCGTTGGCAGGATCGCGACGGATCTAGACGCGGCCGTCCCCGCCCGGGACGAAGGCCCCGCCGCCGGTCTGGCCGCGATGGCGCAGATAGGCGTCGGCCAGGACGCAGGCGGTCATCGCCTCGACCACCGGAACGGCCCGCAAGCCGACGCAGGGATCGTGGCGCCCCTTGGTGCGCAGGTCGATCTCCTCGCCCGCCTCGTTCAGGCTGCGGCGCAGGGTGAGGATCGAGGAGGTCGGCTTGAAGGCGACGCGAGCCACCACTGGCTGCCCCGAGGAGATGCCCCCCAGGATGCCGCCGGCGCTGTTGGACAGGAACATCGGGCCGTCATTGCCCATGCGCATCTCGTCGGCGTTTTCCTCGCCGGAGAAGGCGGCCGAGGCGAAGCCCGCGCCAATCTCGACGCCCTTGGAAGCGTTGATCGACATCAAGGCCGCCGCCAATTCGGCGTCGAGCTTGCCATAGACCGGCGCGCCCCAGCCGGCCGGAACGCCTACCGCCTCGACTTCGACAATGGCCCCGGTCGAGGAGCCGGCCTTGCGGACCTTTTCCAGGTGCTCCTCCCAGACCGGAACCATCTGGGCGTCTGGGCACCAGAAGGGGTTCTCGGTGCGCTGATCCCAGTCGAAACGGTCGCGGTCGACGGCGTGCGGGCCGATCTGCACCACCGCGGCGCGGATCGTCACGCCGTCCAGGATTTTACGCGCCACCGCGCCGGCGGCCACACGCGACGCGGTCTCGCGCGCCGAAGCTCTGCCGCCGCCGCGATAGTCGCGGACGCCGTACTTGGCGAAATAGGTGTAGTCGGCATGGCCTGGGCGGAACTGGGTGGCGATCTCGCCGTAGTCGCGGCTCCGCTGGTCGACGTTCTCGATCATCATCGAGATGGGCGTGCCGGTGGTGACCTGGCCGCCGGTGCGTTCGTCCTCGAACACGCCTGACAGGATCTTCACGGCGTCCGGCTCTTGGCGCTGGGTGACGAACTTGCCTTGGCCGGGCCGGCGTTGGTCGAGCCAGACCTGGACCTCTTCGGCGGTCAGGGCGAGGCCGGGAGGGCAGCCGTCGATCACACAGCCCAGGGCCGGCCCATGGCTTTCGCCCCAGGTGGTGACACGGAAGAGGTGACCGAAGGTGTTGTGCGACATGCCGGCGCTTTTAAAGAGGGGACGGCGACTGCGCTAGGCCGCCCAGGCGGCGGCGAAGCGGCGACGCAAGGTCTTGGCGGCGGAATCAGTGGTGCGGACTTGGGCCGCGAGCCGCAAGAACAGGTGGCCCTGCCGATGCGGACCGCGCGCCGGCAGGCCTTGGCCGACCAGCCGAACGAGGCCTCGTTCGCCGGCCTTGCGGGTGATCCAGACCACGCGGCGTCCCAGCGGCGTGTCCAGGGCCACCCGGCCGCCTTGAGCCAACAGGCCGGGATCCAGAGGAACGGTGAGCCACAGGTCATCTCCCCGGACCAACATTTCCCCTTCGCGGCGGACTGCGATCTCGAACTCGACGTCGCCGACGCGCAGGGTGTCGCCGGTGCGCAGGCCTTCCGGAAGGCTGATCTTGAGGCGGCGCCCGCTGGCCAGGCGATGGAGCAGAACCCCGCCGTTCATGGCCAGCAGCGGGGTGATGTCCAGCGGGCGGTCTGCGCTGGCCGGCCGTGTCACCGTCGCCGGAGGCTGGATGATGCTGTCGGTGACCTTGGGCGCGCTGAGCAGGCGATAGGCTTCGACCGCTTGGCGAAAACGTTCAGCGTCGCCGCCTGGTCGATCCGGGTGGGCCAGCTTCGCAGCCTCGCGGAACGCCCGCCGCAACTCGGCGGCGGTAGCGAGCGGAGAGACCCCCAGAATCTCGCGGGCCTGCTTCCTATGCATCGTTTCGGGTTGGGGCACGGCCATCGCCGTGACCTTGCGGTCATCGTGGTCAACGCACCGTTAAGCATGCCAAGCGAGCGAACTCGCGCTATACGGCGGCCATGAGCGACAAGACCGCCATCCCGCCGTCTCCCAGCGAAGACGAGTATGTCCGCCAGGTGTCCGCGGCCGAGCCGCCGCCGCTGCTGTCCGCCCAGGACCCGTTCGAGCTGTTCGCCGAATGGATGAAGGAGGCGGTCGCCAAGGAACCGAACGACGCCAACGGCATGGCGCTGTCCACGGTCGATGAAACCGGCATGCCGGATTCTCGCATGGTGCTGTTGAAGGACGCCGGCCCGGACGGCTTCGTCTTCTACAGCAACCTCGGAAGCGCCAAGGGCCGTCAGCTTGCGGCCAATCCGAAGGCCGCTCTGCTGTTCCATTGGAAGTCTCTGCGCCGTCAGGTCCGGGTGCGCGGCGCTGTCGTCCCGGTGACGCCGGAGGAGGCCGACGCCTATTTCGCCACCCGCGCCCGGCCGGCCCAGATCGGGGCCTGGGCCTCGGAGCAGTCACGGCCTTTGCCTGACCGACTGGCGCTGGAAAAACGCATCGCCGAGATGGGCCTGAAGTTCGGCCTGGGGAAGGTCTCGCGTCCTCCGCATTGGTCGGGCTTCCGGGTCGTGCCGGAGACGATCGAGTTCTGGCGCGACCGGCCGTTCCGTCTGCACGAACGGCTGGTGTTCGTACGGGCCCCGGAGGGCTGGACCACCCAGCGCCTCTATCCTTGACGGACGCTGAAGAAGGCGAGGTCACAGCCTGGTTCGGCGAGCGTTCTGAACGGACGATCGAGACGGCCTGCGCCCGCGTGTTCTTGGCCGGAGACACCGCCTTCAAGGTCAAGCGGCGCGTCGAACTCGGCTATCTGGACTACTCGACATTGGACCTGCGCCACTGGGCGCTCGAGCGCGAGCTTCGTTTCAACCTCGCGGCCACCTCCGACATCTATCGCGCCGTCCGCCGGCTAACCCGCGCCACCGACGGCGGCCTGGAGTTGGACGGCCCAGGAGCCGTGGTCGAGTTCGCGCTGGAAATGCGCCGCTTCGACGAGAGCTTCGTCCTCGCCGCCCGGCCCTGGGCCGTGGACGGAACGCTTGCTGAGGCGATGGGCCGCGAGGTGGCGGCGCTCCATGCACGGGCTACGGTTCGTCCGCAGGGCGGAGGCGGCAAGGCGCTGAAATACACAATCGATTCGAACGCCAAGCTGATCCGGGAGCTCGCGCCGCAACTGGGCGAAGCGCGGGTCGAGGCGCTGGTGGCGGCGACGTACGCCGAGTACTTCCGCCACGAGGCGCTGCTCGACGCCCGGCGGACAGCGGGTTTCGCGCGGCATTGTCACGCCGACTTGCACTTGGGGAACATCCTGCTGGAGGACGGCAAGCCGATCCTCTTCGACTGCATCGAATTCAATGACGTCCTGTCGGACATCGATATCCAGTACGATCTCGCGTTCCTGCTGATGGATCTCGATTTCCGGCGCCGCCGCGACGCGGCGGTGCGGGTCCTGTCGGCCTATCTCGATCAGGGGCTGCGCCACTTCGGAACCGGTCTGCTGGAGGGCTTGGCGGCCCTGCCGCTGATGATGGCGGTGCGGGCGGGGGTACGCACGCACGTCCAGGCCCACAGCGGCGACCTGCAGGCCGCCAGCGACTATCTGGACGCCGGCTTGCGCCACCTGTCGCCGCCGCCGCCCAAGCTGACGGCGGTGGGCGGTCTCTCTGGCAGCGGCAAGTCGACCTTCGCGCGCCTCATCGCCCCGGGCTTGGGCGCTTCGCCGGGGGCCGTGGTTCTGCGCACCGACGAGATCCGCAAGCGATTGCTTGGCGTGGCGCCTGACGCTTCGCTGCCGGCCACCGTCTATTCTCCGGCCTTCTACGCCGAGGTGTACGAGGCGCTGCTGGGCGAGGCTCGCAGCTTGCTGGCCGCCGGCCGGGCCGTGGTGGTGGACGCGACCTTCATCCAGCCGGAATTGCGGGCGCGGGTCGAAGACTTGGCGGCCACGGCCGGCGTGCCGTTCCACGGCGTCTGGCTGGAGACGGCGCCAGAGATCCTGGCCGAACGCATCGAGGGCCGCGAGGGGGATGCTTCCGACGCCACGGTCGCCACCTTGCGCATGCAGCTTGATCGCGATGTCGGGACGATCGACTGGGTGCGGGTGGACGCGTCCGGCCCGGCCCAGGACGCGGCGGAAGCCTGGTCGGTCGAGCACGGCGGATCGCCATTGCCCTGAACTTTCAGGGCTTGCCGGACATCTTCACGTCGGAGCTGGCGACCTGGGGCGGCTCTGCAGGCGTAGCTTGAGCAGGCTGCGTCGCCGCGCGGGCCCTGGCGGCGATCTCGGCGTTCCAACTGAAGCGATAGTTGACGAGATAGCCGTCGTGATCGGAGAGGCGCCGGCGGCCGGGCTGGGGACCAAACACCTTTTCCACTCGCACCGGACGAACGCTCACCGCGCCGTCGCTGGCGAACGCCTGCAAGTCTTGTGAACGCAACCAGGGTTGCTCGCCATCGACGGAGGGCTGGCCGTCGCAGGGGTTGGACGGGTGATTGCAGAACTCGCTGACCACCACATAGGGCCGTTCGGCCGCTTGATACTCGTAGCGTTCGGGCGCGTTCCTGACGTTGAAGTCGCCGCCGATCAGCAGCGGAGTCTCGGCCTTCCAGTGGTTGTTGATGAAGGCGTTGAGCTCCTCGGTCTGCAGATTGTGGGCGCGCAGGGACCGTTTGACCGGCACCCGCGAGGCGCCTCGCGAATTCAGGTGGGTGTTGATGATGTCCAGGTCTTGCGGCAGGTCCGGCGGCGCGAGGCGCACGAGCATCGCGCCCTTGTTCGCCAAGCAGTCGAATCCGGCGCAGAAGCGGTAGGGCGTGTTTCGCACTTCCACCATGGGCGCATCGCTCAGCACGTGCAGCCCTGCGCTGGTGAACTTTCCCCAACCCTCGCCAAACCGCACATAGCGGACGCGACGATATTTGCGGCCATCCTCCGGCGCCGTGCCGGAAGCCCGCTCGCCGCGGGTCGGTCCCTGAGCCCAGTAGCGGTAACCGCTGGTCTTCACCAGGTCGCTGACCTCGCTGCGGAAACCTTCCTGAATCAGCACGACGTCCGGCTGCCGGCCTTCTTCGCGCATCGCGGCCAGCTCGGCGCCGATCTTTTTCAGAGCCTTGGCCCGACCCGTAGCGATCGGCCAGGGCAGGCCGCGGACGTTGTAGGTGAGGACGCTGATCTCGGCGCTATGAGTGTCGGCCGGCGCGGGGCGCTCGACGACGATCAGCGGCGGCGGCGCGAACGCAGCCTTGTCGGCCTGCGGGGCGGTGGCCGCAGTGGCCGTCAGTACGGGGACTATGGCTGTCGCCGCCAAGTTCACGTGTCGAGGGTTTCCGCTTGGTTGGAGCCAGCCCACCAAAACTATCCGGATTTATGCCGCGCTCGCCAAATGAACAACCGGTGAGGCCGGCTAGACAGCCTGTCCCGCAACCCAACCCGACGACCAGGCCCACTGGAAATTATAGCCGCCCAACCAACCGGTCACGTCCACCACCTCGCCGATGAAGTGGAGACCGGGCACGGCCTTGGCCGCCATGGTCTTGGAGTCCAGGTCGCTGGTGTCGACGCCGCCCAGGGTCACCTCGGCGGTGCGGTAGCCTTCGGAACCGACCGGCTTGACGGTCCAGGCGTTCACCGCCTCGTCGATCCGGGCGATCAGCTTGTCCGACAGATCGCCGACATTGGCCGGCGCGCCGATCTCATCAAGGATCATCTGGGCCACCCGGCGCGGCAAGTGGTCGGCCAGGACCGTGATCACCGCCTGCTTGCCGCGCGATCCCCGTGCGGTCTTCAGGACCTCGGTCAGCTTGACGCCGGGCGCCATCGTCACCGTGATCGCCTGGCCCTCGCGCCAGTAGGACGAGATTTGCAAGATCGCCGGGCCGCTCAGGCCGCGATGCGTGAACAGCATCGCCTCGGAAAACTTGGTCTTGCCGCAGGCGGCCACCGCGTCGACGGCCACGCCGGCCAGGGGCTTCAAGCGCTCCAGGGTCTTGACCTCGAAGGTCAGGGGAACCAGCGCCGGCCGGGTTTCGACGATGTTCAGGCCGAACTGCTGGGCGATCTCGTAGCCGAAGCCGGTGGCGCCCATCTTCGGGATCGACTTACCGCCGCTGGCGATCACCACCGAGGCGCAGGTGACCGCGCCATGGGGCAGGGCGAGGCGGAAGCCGCCATCGGTCTTCTCGATCTTCTCAACCGCCGTCCGCAGCCGCAGTTCGACGCCGTTGGCGCGCATCGCCCGGGTCAGCATCTCGATGATCTGCTTGGCGGAGTCGTCGCAGAAGAGCTGGCCCAGGGTCTTCTCGTGATAGGCGATGCCCTCGCGCTCGACCCAGGCGACGAAGTCCTTCTGCGTGTAACGGCGCAGGGCCGAGATCGCGAAGTGCGGGTTGGCCGAGATGAAGTTGGCCGGCGCAGCGTGGATGTTGGTGAAGTTGCACCGGCCGCCGCCGGAGATGCGGATCTTCTCTCCAGGCGCAGCCGCATGGTCCACGACGAGCACCTTGCGGCCACGCTTGCCGGCCTCGATGGCGCACATCATGCCCGCCGCGCCCGCGCCGATCACGACGACGTCAAAGGAGTCCAATTGCCGCCTCGCGACCCGGTAAAGATCTGGTCCTTCGATAAGAGGCCGGTCCCCAAGTCAACCTGAGCCTGACGCCACGGAGTTTAAATCACCTGCTTCACCGACCCGCGTTGCTTTGCAGACTTGGTGAATCTAGCTTGCGGGCCAGCCCAAAGGGCAATGTCGGGAGGAATAGAAAGATGCAAGGCTTGATGCAGGACTGGCCGCTGACGGTCGACAAGATCCTGGACCACGCCAAAGCTTGGCACGGGGGACGCGAGATCGTCAGCCGTTCGGTCGAGGGACCGATCGTCCGCACCACCTACGCCGAGGTTTATGAGCGCGCCAAGCGGGTGTCGAACGCCCTGCTGGGTTTGGGGATCTTGCCGGGCGACAGGGTCGCGACCCTGGCCTGGAACACCGCACGCCACATCGAGGCCTGGTACGGGATCATGGGGATGGGCGCGGTCTGCCACACCCTGAACCCGCGCCTGTTCGCCGAGCAGCTCGTCTACATCATCAATCACGCCGACGACCGGATCATCCTGACCGATCTGACCTTCCTGCCGATCCTCGCGTCGATCCGCGACCAGATCCCGGGCGTGAAGCACATCATCGTTCTAAGCGACGAAGCCAATCTGGGCGACAGCCTGCCAGGGGCGCTGTCCTACGAGACGCTGGTGGCGAACGCCTCGCCCGACATCGCCTGGGGCGGGTTCGATGAGAATACCGCAGCGGGTCTTTGCTACACGTCCGGCACAACGGGAAACCCGAAAGGCGTGCTCTACTCGCACCGCTCGAACTTCCTCCACACGCTGGTGACCATGGGCGCCGACGTGCTGAACATCTCGGCCACCGACACGGTGCTGCCGGTGGTGCCGATGTTCCACGCCAACGCATGGGGCCTGGCCTTCTCGGCGCCGGCGGTGGGCGCGAAGCTGGTCATGCCAGGTCCGAAGCTGGACGGCGCCTCGGTGCATGAGTTGCTGGAGAGCGAGGGCGTTACTTTCTCGGCCGCCGTGCCGACGGTCTGGCAGATGCTGCTGACCCATCTGCGGACGACCAAAGGAACGCTCAGCACCTTGAAGCGCGTGGTGATCGGCGGCTCGGCGGTGCCTGAGGCGATCGTGCGCGGGTTCCGCGATGAGTACGGCGTCGACGTCACCCACGCCTGGGGCATGACCGAGACCTCGCCGCTCGGCACCCAGGCGACCCCCAACCACGCCATCGCCCAAATGGACGCCGAACAGCAGTTGCAGTTCAAGCTGAAGCAGGGGCGCGCCCCGCTCGGCATTCAGCTCAAACTGGTGGACGACGACGACAAGCCCCTGCCGCATGACGGCGAGACGTTCGGCCGTCTGAAGGTGTCCGGCCCGTTCGTGGTCGGCGAGTACTTCAAGGCGGAGGGCGGCAATATCCTGGACGCCGAGGGCTACTTCGACACCGGGGACGTGGCGACCATTGACGAGCACGGCGTCATGCAGATCACCGACCGCGCGAAGGACGTGATCAAGTCAGGCGGCGAATGGATCTCATCCATCGAGATCGAGAATATCGCCGCCGGTCATCCCAAGGCCGAACTGGCCGCGGTGATCGGGGTGGCGCACCCGAAGTGGGACGAGCGACCGCTGCTGCTCGTCAAGCTTCGCGCCGGTGAAGACGCGACCAAGGGGGAGTTCCTCGACTTTTTGGATGGCAAGATCGCCAAGTGGTGGATGCCCGATGACGTGGTGTTCGTCGACGAGATCCCGCTCGGCGCCACGGGCAAGATCGACAAGAAGCTGATCCGGGAGCGGATGAAGGACTATGTGCTTCCCGCCGCGCCCGTAGCCAACGGTACGGCGGCGCTCGCCGCGCCTCCTGAACCCAAGATCTATGCGCCAGAGCCTGCCGCCGCAGCGATCATCGAGGACGATGCTTGGCTCAACTGGACGCTGGACGCCGCCCAGGCGGTTGATCGGAGTCACCCCACGGAACCCGCCGCCGTCGATCAGGCGGAGGCCCCGGCGGACGCCCAAAACCCTTTTCGGGCGAGATAGTCGCGCCGCAACCGTCGCCGCCCTCCGGGGCGGCGGTGGTCCGGCCGCCGGCGGTCTCGCAACGCTTCGCTGACCTCTATCTGCACGCCGCGACGCTGGTGGCGCTGGCGCCGGCGCTCATGGTGGCCATCGGGTGGACCGGGGCCAGGCTCGGCCTGTTGAGCACTGAGTTCGGCCTTGGTGTTATGGCTCACCAGTGGGCGCCGCATGTCGCGTCGGGCAGCGTGGCGGCCGGCATCTTTGGCGTCATCGTCGCCTTGATGGCCGGGTTCTCGCGGTTCTGGCTGCGCGCTTTGCTGGTTCTGGTCATCACGACCGTGACGCTGTTCGCCTATGTCTGGGAACGTCAGGCGCCGTCCGCTGCGCCGGCGTCATATTCCAGCGCAGCGGGCGCCTAGCGTCGACCTGCCTGTTATCCGGCTAGGCGATAGTCGCTATCCGGACCGGGCGGGCCGTCGGTCTTGATTATGCCGCGCCGTTCCAGGTCGATGATGTGGCCCAGCACCGAGCGCGCGGCGGCAGGCCACAGGCGCTTGTCGACCTCGGCATAGAGAACCGGGACCATATCCTTGATGCGGCCGTGGCCTTCGCTCACGGCCTTGAGGACTTGCGCCTCGCGGGCGCGGCGGTGGGCGATATAGGCGGCGATGAAGGGGTCGACCTTCAGGACGGGCGGACCGTGGGTCGGCCACAGCGTCGTGAAGTTGCGCGCCTTCACCAGGTCCAGGCTTTCCATATAGGCGGTCATGTCGCCGTCAGGCGGCGAAACCACGGTGGTCGACCAGCCCATGATGTGGTCGCCGGAGAACAGGGCGTTCTCTTCGAGCAGGGCGAAGCAGATGTGGTTGGAGGTGTGACCCGGCGTGGCGATCGCTTCCAGCGTCCAGCCCGGCCCTTTGAAGATCGCGCCGCCGCCGCAGATGTCGATATCAGGCGTGAACGCCAGATCGTGGCCAGCCTCGGTGATCACCACCGAATCGACCGCCTGGGCGCCGACCGCGCAGCCGTAGATCTTCGCGCCGGTCTTTTCCTGCAGAGGGCCGGCGAGGGGGGAGTGGTCGGAGTGATGGTGGGTGACCAGGATGTGGGTCACGGTCTCGCCCTCAAGCGCGGCCATCAGCGCATCGAGGTGTTCGGGCAGGTCGGGACCTGGATCGATAACCGCAACCTCGCCCTTGCCGACGATGTAGGTGCCGGTGCCTAGATAGGTGAAGGGACCAGGATTGTTGGCCACCACCCGCCGGATCAGCGGCGAGACCTGATCGCACGCGCCGTAGTCGAACTTGATCTCGCGGACATAGGGGATCATCGGCAATTTCCTTGGGCGGCGCCCTAATTGCTCGCCCCGACCTCGACGTGATGAATGAGGTCGGTCATGGCGACGGACGCGGCGATTTTTGTATCAAAACGGCTTCAGAGGGTGGTGTCGGCCTTGCTGTGTCTCGTGGCGGCCCACTTGGCGCTGGCGGTCGCGAGCTGCGAACCTGAGCAGGTCGCCATGGGAGCAACCCGCGTCCCGCTCGAACTCAACCAACCCTAGCGCGGAAATGCGCCGGACAGATCATAGCCGGCCTGCGAGCCCAGCTCGACAAGCTCCTGGGCGCTCCGCTCGTCCGCTTGGAACTGACCCAGAGACCAGGTGACGATTGACCGGGTGCCCGAGCGGCAGAAAGCCAGCACCGGACCGCCGGCGGCCTCGACCGCGCGATAGTTGGCTTCGACCTGATCCGGCGTCGGCGCGCCACGCACCGGAATATGCACATAGCCAAGACCAGCCGCCTTAGCCGCGGCTTCGACCTCGGCGCTTGTCGGTTGGCCCGGCTCTTCACCGTCGGGGCGATTGTTGATCACCAGCTTGAAGCCCTGGCTCGAGGCCGTGGCGAGGTCGTCCAGCCCGATCTGGGGGGCGACGGAGAGCTGGTCGGTGACGCGTCGAAAATCAGTCATGTGAGTTACCGGAGGCTGGGAAGAGGACCCTTCGTTGACATCATCGGGGGGCGATGAAAGTTTCGCAACGTCCGGCCGTCAAATGGCCTCCACCTTGAGCCCCCTCAAATGTTGCGTTTCATCGGCCGCCGCCTGCTCGTGGCCATACCGACGCTGTTCCTAGTCGTCACAGTCGCGTTCTTCATGATGCGCGCGGCGCCCGGCAGCCCGTTCGACAGCGACCGCAAGCTCGCGCCCGAGATCGAGCGGAACGTGATGGCGAAGTATGGGATGGATAAGCCGATCGCGGAGCAATATTTCAACTATATCAAAGGGGTGGCGCAGGGCGACTTTGGGCCGTCGCTCAAGTACCAGGACAAGAGCGTTCTCGAGATCCTGCAGGAGAACTACAAGGTCAGCCTGGTCTTGGGGCTGTCAGCGATCCTGATCGCCAGCATCGTGGGGGTGACGCTGGGCGTTCTGGCCGCCCTTCGACAGAACGGCCTCATCGACTACGGCGTCATGGGCGTGGCGATCCTTGGGGTGTGTGTTCCCACCTTTGTGACCGCGCCGCTGCTGGTGCTGCTGTTCGGATCCAAGCTGCAGATTCTGCCATCCGGTGGCTGGAACGGCGGCGCGCTGGCGAATCTCATCCTGCCGGTGACCGTCCTGGCCCTGCCGCAGATCGCCATCATTTCGCGGCTGACGCGCGCCGGAATGATCGAGGTGCTGCGCTCCAACTACGTCCGCACCGCTCGCGCCAAGGGCCTGCCTGAGCACCGCATTGTCGCAAAGCACGCCCTGCGCGCGGCGATACTGCCGTTGGTCAGCTACCTCGGCCCGGCCTGCGCCGGCCTGCTGACCGGCTCCCTGGTCGTGGAGAAGATCTTCAACCTGCCGGGCCTTGGGAAGTTCTTCGTCATCTCCGCCCTCCAGCGGGACTACACCGTGGTCATGGGCATGGTGATCTTCTACGCCGCCCTGATCCTCGTCTTGAACCTGATCGCCGACCTTCTCTATGCGGTGCTCGATCCCCGCGTGAGGCTGTCTTGAAGGCTCCAATTCTCGCTCCCGGCTCGCGCGCCGGTGCCCAGGTCATGGAAAAGGCCGTCAAGGGCCGCAGCTTGTGGGACGACGCCCGCCGCCGGCTGTTCCGCAACTGGGCCGCGGTCACCGGCATGGTGGTGCTGGTGGTCCTCGTCGTGGTGGCGTTGATCGGCCCGCATCTGGTGCCGTTCAGCTACGACCAGATCAACAAGAACGACGTCTGGGCGCCGCCGTTGACCGGCGGGCATCTGCTCGGCGCCGACTCCCTCGGGCGCGACCTGCTGGCCAGATTGCTGATGGGCTTGCGGGTATCCTTGGCGATCGGCCTCGTCGCAACCGTGGTCTCGCTGGTGATCGGCGTGCTCTGGGGCGCGATCGCCGGCTATGTCGGCGGGGCGCTGGACGAGCTGATGATGCGCGTTGTCGACGTGCTCTATTCGCTGCCGTTCATCTTCTTCGTCATCCTGATGATGGTGACGTTCGGCTCGAACATCATTCTGATCTTCGTCGCCATCGGGGCGGTCGAGTGGCTGACCATGAGCCGGATCGTGCGCGGGCAGACCCTGGGCCTGAAGCACAAGGAATTCGTTGAGGCGGCTCGTGCCGCCGGCCTCAACCAGGGCTCCATCATCACCAAGCACATCATCCCGAACCTGCTGGGACCGGTGGTGGTCTATGTGACCCTGACGATCCCGGCCGTGATCCTGGCCGAGAGTTTCCTCAGCTTCCTTGGCCTGGGCGTTCAGCCGCCGATGGCCTCGCTGGGCAGCTTGATCGCCAACGGCGCCCAGGACATGGAACTCGCGCCCTGGCTATTGGTCTTCCCGTCGCTGGTGATGATCGTCACCCTGATGAGCTTCAACTTCATCGGCGACGGCCTTCGCGACGCCATTGATCCGCAGGACAGGTAGGATGGAGCCGGCCGCCATCGACGCCCTGGTCGCCGAAGCCATGGTCGCCGCTCGGCGGGGCGACGCTTCGGGCGCCTTGGCCCTGCTCAGGAAAGCCGAAGCGGCCGCGCCCGGCGATCCCAATCTGAAGATGCAGCAGGCGCTGGTCTATCGGATCACCGGCGCCTTGCCGCAGGCGGTTCTCGCCCTCGATCAGGCGCTGGCGATCGATCCGTACAACTTCCTGGCTTTGCTCTCGAAGGGCGCGGTGCTGGAGAAGCTTTCCGGCGAGCGTGCGGCTGCGCGTGTATATCGCCACGCCCTTGAGATCGCGCCGCCCGAGGCGCCACCTCACCTCGTTGCGCCGCTGGCGCGGGCTCAAGCAGTCGTGGACGGCGTCGACGAAGAACTGGAGAACTTCCTGCGCGGCCAGATCGGGCCGCTCAGCGCCGCCGGCGGCGAACTGGCGATGAACCGGTTGGATGAGGCCATCGGCGTCTATGCAGGGCGCCGCAAGGTCTATCAGCAGCAGCCGCTGCTGCTGCATTATCCGCGGCTTCCGGCGCTGCCCTTCTACCCGCGTGACCTGTTTCCCTGGTTGCGGGATCTGGAAGCCGGGACCGATGTCATTCGCGACGAACTACAGGCGGTCTTGGCCTCGCGCATGGATGACTTCGCGCCCTATATCGCCTTCCCGCCGAACGTGCCGGTGAACCAGTGGGAGGAGCTCAACCACTCCGAGCGCTGGAGTTCGCTGTTCCTGTGGAAGGATGGCGTGCGGCAGGACGCGGTCTGCGACAGCTGCCCGCAGACCGCCGCCTTGCTGGCAAGCCTGCCGATGGCCGACCAGGAGGGGTTCGCCCCGGTCGCCATGTTCTCGGCCCTGCAGCCCCATACTCGCATTCCGGCGCACACGGGCTCGACCAACGTGCGGCTGATCACCCACCTGCCGTTGATGCTGCCTGGGCCGGCGCGTTTCCGTGTCGGCAACGACATGCGGGAATGGCGGATGGGCGAAGCCTGGGTGTTCGACGACACCATCGAGCATGAGGCATGGAATGACGCCGATGAGACCCGCGTCATCCTGATCTTCGATATCTGGAACCCCTATCTGGAGCCGGGCGAGCGAGAACTGGTCAAGGTGCTGATGGAAGCCCGCAACCAGTTCTACGCAGGCTGATGCTACTCCGTCCGGCGGGCCCGGAAGGCGCGCTGGCCATCGACGCTCAGCAGGAAGCTGCCCATCGTGGCCTTGCGGACGCGCGCCGGCATCCCGGCCTTGGGTTTGATGGACGGCGAGTCGACGTCAATCTGCGTCCAGGTCGAGCCGTCCTCAAGCTTGAGGACCCACTTTCCGGTCGGCTCGGTCCGCGCCGAGACAATACGGCTCTCGATGCTGTCGACTTCCTCGGGCTTGTCGCCGCGATCGAACACCGACAGCGAGGGCAGGCGGAACCCGAAGGCTTGGCGGCGAACCTGCTGGGCCTGAGCGCGGTCGACGACGACGATGTCGCCCTTGGCCTCGGCCTGTTCCAGGGCGGCGGCGGCGCCGTCGAAGCAGGCGAGGCGAGTCGCATCGTCTGCGACCTTACGACAGTCGGCCAGCTTCTGGACCAGAGCGGCCCGGCCTTCCATACTGGGCTGGGCGTATGCTGGCCAAGCGCAGAGGGTCGAGGCGGCAAGAACGACGGCCGCGTGTCTTACCCGAACCATAGCGATAGTCATTTCTGAGAGCCCCATGTCACTGCGTAAGCTCATTGAAGCCGCCAGCCACCATGCACGCAATCTCCTGATTCTGTCCGCGGTCGCGGTGGCGGTGCAGGCGTGCGGCGGCCAGAGCGGGCCGGCGCGGGCGCAATGCCCGGCGGGTAAGGTGTGCCTGCATCTGGGCAATGGCTCTGAACCGACGACGCTCGACCCCCACAAATCCAGCGGGACTTGGGAAGATCGCATTATCTCCGATGCGCTGATGGGCCTGACCCAGGACGACGCCGCGGGCCGGCCGATCCCGGGCATGGCCGAGCGGTGGGAGACGTCGGCGGACGGGCTCACCTGGCGGTTCTATCTGCGTGACGCCAAGTGGTCGGACGGCGTGCCGGTGACCGCCGACGATTTCGTGTTCGCGATTCGCCGGATCCTCGATCCCAAGACCGCCTCGCAGTACTCATCCTTGCTCTACATGATCCAAGGCGCGCAGGCGGCCACCGAGGGCAAGGCTCCGTTGGAGAGCGTCGGGGTTCGGGCGGTCTCGCCCAAGGTCCTCGAATTTCGTCTGAACCATCCGGCCCCCTACCTGCCGGAAGTGGCCAAGCACTACTCGATGTATCCCGTCCCGCGGCACGTGGTGGAGAAGTGGGGCGACGCCTGGACCCGGCCCGAGCACTTCGTCGGCAATGGGCCGTTCACGGTGCGCGAATGGCGGCTCGGCGACTACGTCCGCTCGGTGAAGAGCCCCACCTTCTACGAGGCCGACAAGGTCTGCGCCGACGAGGTCTACTACTACCCGACCAACGACGCGATCAGCGCCGAGCGGCGGGTGAGGCGCGGCGAGCTCGACTCCAACGCCGACATCCAATCGAATCGAATCGCCTTCCTGCGGAAGGAAATTCCCGACTACGTCCGCACCCACACCTATCTTGGCGTGTCGTATGTGGCGTTCAATTCCAACGTGCCCGAGTTCAAGGATCCGCGGGTGCGTCAGGCGCTTTCGATGTCGATCGACCGAGAGTTCATCGCCGAGAAGCTGCTGCGCGGCGGGCAGATGCCGGCCTACACCTTCGTCCCGCCGGGCGTTGCAAACTACCAAGGCGCCAAGCCGCCTGAATGGGCGAGCTGGTCGTTTGCAAAGCGCCAGGCCGAGGCGCGCCGGTTGCTCGCCGAAGCGGGCTTTGGTCCCGATCGCCCGCTGAAGGTTGAGATTAAGCATCGCAACACGCCCGATCCAATGCTGGTGATGCCGGCCATCCAGGCCGATTGGAAGGCGATCGGCGTCGATGCGCGCTTGGCGCAAAACGAGACGCAGATCGCCTACGCCTCGTATCGGGCGCGGGACTTCCAGGTCGCGGACGCCGCCTGGATCGCCGACTACAACGACCCGATGAGTTTCCTCTACTTGATGCAGTCAGCGACCGGGCAGCAGAACTACGGAGACTACAGCAATTCGGCCTATGACGCCTTGTTGTCCAAGGCTGACAACGAACCCGATGCTGTAAAGCGTGGTCAATATCTCGCCGACGCCGAACACCTTATGCTCGAAGATACGGCGGTCGCGCCGACCTATTTCTACGTCACCAAGAACCTGGTGAACCCAAAAGTTACAGGGTTTGTAGACAATGTTATCGACCATCACCGAACGCGCTACCTGTGCATCGCGGGCAACAAACCTCCCCTTTGACGGCTAGCTCGGCACGACTTGTGCGCTGAGGCGGGCGGTGGGGGCCATCTGTGACCAGAATGCTACAGACTGGCGTCCATAACGTGACCATCTAGTGTTGTTCGTTGACCTCCGACATGTTCGCCCCGTAACTCGGGTGTAACCGGAAACAGCTCGTTTCTGGGACCTTTCCTTTGTGGGGAGCGGCTGCCGTCTGGCGGACCGCTGGAGGATACAAACAGTGAAATTCAAGTCGATGCGGGAGCGCCTTCTGGCGTCATCCATGATCTGCGGCGCGGCCCTTCTCGGGCTGGCTACGCAAGCGACGGCCCAAGAGGGCCAGGAAGTCCAAGAACTGGTCGTCACCGGTTCGCGCATTCCTCAGCCCAACCTGACCAGCGCCAGCCCGGTTACTGTGGTCGGCGCCGAAGACATCCAGACCCGCGGCGTCACCCGCACGGAAGACCTGGTGAACCAACTGCCGCAAGTGTTCGCGGCCCAGGGCTCCAACTACGCCAACGGCGCCACCGGCACCGCCACCGTCGACCTTCGCGGCCTTGGCCCGAACCGCACCCTGGTGCTGATCGACGGCCGTCGCCTGATGAACGGCACCCCGGCCGCGACCGCCGGCAACACCGCCCCTGACCTGAACTTCATCCCTGCGGCGCTGATCGAGCGCGTTGAAGTCGTCACCGGCGGCGCCTCGGCCGTTTACGGTGCGGACGCCGTCGCCGGCGTTGTGAACTTCATCATGCAGCAGGACTTCGAAGGCGTTCGCCTCGACCTGCAGTACAGCGGCTTCCAGCACAAGAACGACAGCAAGATCCAAGACGTCGTTCGTCGCCGTCAGGAAGGCGCCTACGATCCCTCGCAGTTCACCCTGCCTGAAGAAACCGTCTGGGACGGCGGCACCACCGACCTGAACCTGGTGATCGGCGCCAACACCGCCGACGACCGCGGCAACGTGACGGCCTATGTCGGCTATCGTAACACCCAGGCGGTCACGCAAGACCAGCGCGACTACAGCTCCTGCGCCCTGGGCCTTTCAGCCACCGGCCTGCACGGCTTTGCTTGCGGCGGTTCCGGCACCACGGCTCCGGCGCAGTTCGTGCCCGGCGGCGGCACCCTGTCGTCGATCACCCTGGACCCGACCGCTCCCGGCGGCCGCGGCTTCCGTCCGTACGTTGCGAGCCGCGACGCCTTCAACTTCGCGCCTTACAACTACTTCCAGCGTTCGGATGAGCGCTACGTGCTGGGCGCCTTCGCGCACTACGAGTTCAGCCCTGCGGCCGAGCTCTACACCCAGCTGATGTTCATGGACGACCACACGGTCGCGCAGATCGCCCCCTCGGGCATCTTCGGCCAGAACATCAACATCAACTGCGAAAACAACCCGTACCTGACGCCGACCATGGCGACGTCGCTCTGCGCGCCGACCATCGACCAGCTTCCGGACGACGACAACTTCCCGAACACCATCGGCGTGAACCCCGATGCCGACCCGGTCACCCCGGGCCAGCAGGCCTCGGTCGCGATCCTGCGCCGGAACGTTGAAGGCGGTGGCCGTCAAGCCGACCTGCGTCACACCTCGTATCGCGGCGTGATCGGCATGCGCGGCGACCTCGGCGACGGCTGGAACTACGACGCCTTCGCCCAATACGGTACGGTCAGCTATCAGCAGATCTACAACAACGAATTCTCGCTGGCCCGCTCGCTGCGCGCCAATGACGTTGTCATCGATCCGCTGACCGGCCAACCGGCTTGCCGTTCGGCCGTGCCTTCGCTGGCCGGCGCCAATGTCGACGCCGCTTGCCGTCCGTACGACGTGTTCGGCACCGCCGGCCCCAGCGCCGAGTCGCTGAACTACGTCCAGACCCCGGGCTTCCAAAACGGCACCTACACCCAGACCGTCGTCAGCGGCGTGCTGACCGGCCAACTGGGCCAGTACGGCGTCAAGACGCCCTGGGCTGAAGATGGCGTGGGCATCGCCCTCGGCACCGAATATCGCCGTGAAAGCCTCGACCTGAACACCGACATCGCCTTCCAGACCGGCGACCTGCTCGGCCAAGGCGGCGCGACCCTGCCGTCGCAAGGTTCGTACGACCTGTACGAACTGTTCGGCGAAGCCCGCATCCCGCTGGTCCAGGACCGTCCGTTCTTCCACAGCCTGTCGGCGGAACTCGGCTATCGGTTCTCGGACTACTCGCTGCGCTTCAACACCAACACCTACAAGATCGCGGGTGACTGGGCGCCGACGCAGGACTTCCGTCTCCGCGCCAGCTACAACCGCGCCGTTCGGGCCCCGAACATCATCGAACTGTTCTCGACGGCCAACGTCGTCCTGAACGGCACGACTGATCCGTGCGCCGGAGCGACCCCGGACTTCTCGCCGGCTCAGTGCGCCAACACCGGTGTCAGCGCCTCGCAGTACGGTAATCTGGCCCTTAACCTGGCCGAGCAATACAACGGCCAGACCGGTGGTAACCCGGACCTGGATCCGGAAAAGTCGACCACCAAGTCGCTCGGCCTCGTGCTGACCCCGACCTTCTTCCCGGGCTTCACCTTCTCGGTGGACTGGTACAACATCGAAGTTGAGAAGCGCATTGGCCAAATCGGTCAGGACGTGACGCTTGAGCGTTGCGCCCTCACCGGCGACGCCTTCTTCTGCGGCCTGATCAAGCGCGCGCCGGGCACCGGTTCGCTCTGGCTTTCGAACAACGGCTACATCGTCGACACCACCTTCAACACCGGTGGCCTCGAAGTTGAAGGCGTCGACGTCGAAGGCACCTACCGCTTCGACTTCGCCGACATGGGCTTCACCAGCGGCCTGAGCAACTACGGCGGCCTGAGCTTCAACTTCCAGGGCAGCTATCTGAAGGACTACCTCGTCACCACCCTGCCGGGCGACGAGCCCTTCGACTGCGCCGGCCAGTACGGCAACATCTGCACCGGTTCGGCCGTTTCCGCGGCGGCTCCGATGCCGGAATGGCGCCACAAGCTGCGTCTCACCTGGAATGCGCCGTGGGATCTCGAAGTGTCGGGTACGTGGCGTCACATTTCGGAGGTCACCTCCGACCGTGGCGTTGAAACCGCCGCCGATGCGACCCTCAAGGCGATGGACTACTTCGACCTCGCCGGTAACTGGGGCGTGCGTGAAAACGTGACCCTGCGCTTCGGCGTCAACAACCTGTTCGACAAGGATCCGCCGCTGGCCAGCCAAAGCAACTGCCCGGCCGGCCCTTGCTCGGGTAACACCTATCCGCAGACCTACGACTCGATGGGTCGTTATCTGTTCATCGGCGCCCGGATGGACTTCTAGTCCTTCCTAGCACCGTAAAAGTTGAAGGGCGGCGACTTCGGTCGCCGCCCTTTTTCTTTGGGAAATGAGGATCGCCGTTCGCCGTCGGCGCTTGTCGGCGGACTAGGCCGGGACGGCGTCGAACGCCACGGTCATACGCTGTTCGTTCGAGGCGAAGGGGACGGTCCCGTGCCACATGTACGACGGGAACAGCACAAGGCGGCCCGGCTTGGGCTGAATGAAGCGTTCGGCCCCCAGAGCAGGGGCGGTCCGGATCCCGGGTTCGCCAAACTTGATCCAGCCTGGCTTGGCGTCGGTGTCCTCGGTGTCGCGCGGAACCGACACGTAGAAGGCCGAGGATATCCATCCCATCGGATGGACGTGATTGGTGTGGTGGCCTGACGCTTCCAGCCGAACCGACCAGGCCCCGGTCAACTGGGCCGAGCCGCTGTTGCGGCGATCGAATGCGGTATCGCCGAACCCGATCTTCTCGATGTGATCCTGCATGGTTGCTCGGAAACGTCCGAGCAGGTGTTCGATCGGCGCCTCATGAGCGCCGTCGAGGCGCAAGGGCGTCTGGCCGCCGCCTCGCACCGATTGTGAGAAGGGATGAACCGTAAAGCCGTGCAGCCGGTGCAGCGCGGCGCGCAGCGCTTCCAGATATTCGCGGTCCTCGGCCTTGCTCTCGTCGAAGAGATCATAGGCGCCGACCAGGCGGTCATAGTCGTACATCGCGCCATAGCGTTGATCGTCGGTGAGCCGCCACGTCGTGGCCTGCAGGGCCAGCGCGAACTGGTGGTTTGGCGCTTCGGCGACCGCAGCCTCCGCGGCTAGCCGGGCGTTCTCCAGCTGACCGGCCGCCAGCAGGGCCTGGGCGGTCAGGGCGTTTGCGCCGCCGATGCCAAACTCGCGGGTGGCCTGAGCCCAGCGCACAGCGGCCGGGGCGTCGTCCAACTCACAGCACACCTCAACCGCAAGCCCGAGCAGCCGGGGGTCGCGCGGCGTGATGGCGAGGGCCGCTTCAATGGTGCGCCTCGCCGCTTCCGGCTTGCCGGTGAATTCGTGGGCGATTGCGAGGGTGTAGCGCAGGCCCGGACTGGCAGGTTGCGTTGAGATAGCCCGCTCAAGCCGGGCCAGGGCGCCCTGGCGATCCCCGGTTCGCATCCAGATGAGTTGGGCGAGTTCCCGGTGCGCTTCTTCGTACTCGGGTCGCGCGTCGACTGCGGCGACGAAGGCTCGTTCCGCCTCGTCGAACCGGCGTTGCTCCTGCAGCGCCCGGGCCAGGACCAGCCGTGTCTCTGGGGCGGTGAGACCAAGACCGATAGCCTTGTTCGCGGCTGTCTCGGCCTCGGCGGCTTGGCCAAGATCGCCGAGCGTCGAGGCCAGGTTGTGCCAGCAGACGGCGTTGGTCGGAAAGCGGCCGACCGCCGTCTGGTTCGCGCTCAAGGCTTCTCGAGGCCGTCCGGCGGCCTTCAGAACCGTGGCGCGGGCGGCGAGCGCGCCGGCCGTGGCGTCGGGCCGTCCGGCGAGGTCGGCGGTCAGGGCCAGGGCGCCCTCGACATCGCCGCGCCCCAGCAGCTCATAGGCCTTACGGTGGTCGGTGCTCACAGCTTTACTTCACAGGGGTCGGGGCCAGCACCATGGCTCCGCCGCTGCGCAGCCGCTCGTCCGCCATTTCATCCAGCATGCCCTGGGCGCGGGGGTCGCCCATGATCCAAGCGGCGGCCGCCAGGGTGCGGACCGATGTGGCCGAGATGCCGAGCGCGCTTTCCAGCGCTTCGAACGGCGAGGTTTGGGTGGTCATTCGCTTGAGGCGAACCTCGCCCTTCAGACCGGCCAGGGCCTTGGCCTTGTCGACCGCCTGATAGAAGCCGCCGACCTCATCGACCAGACCGATCTCGCGCGCCTGGGCGCCGGTCCAGACCCGGCCCTTGGCGATCTCGCGCACGCGCTCGGGCGGCAGGTTCCGGCCGGTGGCGACGCGGGCGATGAAGTTGTCGTAGATGCGGTCCATCCAGCCGGAGAAGGCCGCGCGCTGGGCCTGGGTCATCGGTGCGCCTGCGCTGAACGCGCCGGCGTATTCGCCCCCCACCCCGATTTGGCGCATGTCGACGCCGAAACGCTGAAGGGCTTCTCCGACGGCGAACTTGCCGCCGAACACCCCGATGGAGCCGGTCAGGGTGGTCGGATGAGCGACGATGGCCGAGGCTTCGCTCGACACCCAGTAGCCGCCCGAGGCCGCATAGGTCCCCATAGAGACCACGACCGGCTTCTTCGCGGCCTTGGCCGCGCGAACGGCGGCCAGGATCTGCTCCGAGGCGGTATCCGATCCGCCGGGCGAGGAGACGCGGAAGACGATCGCCTTCACGTCCTTGTCCTCGATGGCGTCGTAGAGCGCCTCCGAGACGTCGTCGGAGTACATCGAAGATGAGGCGGAGAAGGGGTTCGTGGTTCCGTCGTGGCCGGTGACGATGGCCCCTTCGCCTTCCACAATGGCGATGGCGGGCCCGGGCTTGTGCACCCGGTCGCGATTGGCGCGCATGTACTTTTCGAAGCTGACGAGCTCGGAGCCCTTGCCGGCCTTGGCCAGCGCCGCAGTCTCGATTTCCTTGACCTGCCCGACCTTGTCGATCAGGCGCAGCTTCAGGGCCTCCTCGGCCAGGTAGGGCCCCGCTTCGAGATTGGTGCGCAGCGCCTCTGGTGTTTGCTTGCGGTCGGTGGCGGCGTTGGCGAGCGCCGTGCCGTAGACCGAGCCCATCCAGGAAAGCTGGGCTTCGCGGTGCGCCGGCGTGTAGTCGCTGTAGAGGTACGGATTGACGGCGTTCTTGAACTCATAGCGCTGCTCGTAGTCGGCCTTGACGCCGTACTTGTCGAAAGCGCGCTTGAGGAACACGTCTTCACTGGAGATGCCCACCGCCTGGAACGACGCGCCTGGCTGCATCCACAGCTCGTCGGCCGATGCGCCGAGCATATAGGTCGAGGTCACGACGCCAGAGGGGTAGAGCCCTTGGCTATGCGCGAAGACCGGCTTTCCGGCGGCGCGGAACTTCTTCAGCGCCAGGCGGATCTCGTCGGCCGAGGCCGGCGCCATGCCGCCGTCGGGCAAGCGCACGAGCAAAGCCTTGACCTTCCCATCCTTGCCCGCTCGGTCGAGCGTCTCGATCACCGACATGACCGACATCGAGCGGCGGCCGAACGAGGCGAACGGATTGACCGGGTCCTGGTCGGTGAGCGGATCGCGCAGATCCAGCTCCAACACCGCCTGGCTGGGCGTCGGCGCCGGCTTGGTGGCGCCGGCGGCCATGACGATCAACAGGAACGGCACGCCGATCAGGAAGAGCACCAAGCCTGCGAAGACGCCGGCCGTGGTGATGAGGAATTGCTTCATAAGGGAAGGTCGCCAGGAGGGAGGTTCACCGCCCAAGCTACATGGCCCCGCGTTTCGTTCAAATGAAGACCCTGCAATTGTCGGGACAAGGGATCAGTTGGTCGCAGGACTGCTTGGCGGGGCCGATGCGAGGTAAAATCTTGCGCGTGAACGCCGATAGGTTTGGCTTTTCGTCCCGACGGCAAAGTATGCAACGCGCTGAGCGGCGGCGCGGCCGCCCTTCAGCGCATTCAGAACGGTGAGACGGGGGCTTCCTTGAGCGTAGTGAAAGACGGTTGGCGCGTGGCTGGGGCCCTGGCGGCCGGCGGGTTCCTGACTATCGCTGGCGTGGCTCATGCCGAGGGGCCGCCGTTGGCCATCATGGGCGCCACCGTGTTCGACGCCACGGGCGCCGCGCCGCGCCTGGCCAATGTCGTGATCAAGGACGGGCGCATCGTCGAAGTGGGCCCCGGGGTGAAGGCGCCGCGCGGCGCGACCGTGATCAACGCCAAGGGCAAGGCGCTGTTGCCCGGCTTCTTCGACGTTCACACCCATTGGACCCCGGCCGGTGATCCGCGCATCTCACCGGAGATCGCCAACGCCTACATCGCCGCGGGCGTCACCACGGTGAACGACTTCCACCAGCAACCGGAATCCTTCGCGCCGCGTCGCCAATGGATCGGGAGCATGGCCTCGCCGCACGTCAACTTCGTCGCCCGGATGAGCACGCCGGGCGGGCACGGCGCGGACTGGGCCGACACCGCCACCACGAAGTGGGTGAACACCCCGGTCGCCGCGCGCGCCGAGGTCAAGGCGCTGGTCCCCTACAAGCCGGACTTCATCAAGGCCTTCACCGACGGCTGGCGCTATGGCGCGTCGGCCGACAACACCAGCATGGACGAAGGCACGCTGACTGCGCTGGTCGATGAAGCCCACCGCAACCACATCAAGGTGCTGACCCATACGGTGACGGTGGAGCGCGGTCAGATCGCCGCCCGCGCCAAGGTCGACATCATCGCCCACAGCCTGCAGGACCGCGAGATCGACCAGGAGACCGTCGACCTGATCAAGGCTTCTGGCACCGCCTATGCGCCGACCCTGGCGGTCTACGACCCGAACAAGGGCGAGGGTGGGGCCGCTACGCCCGAGGCTAAGAAGCGCAGCGAGATCAAGTTCGGCTACGCCTTGCACAACACCAAGGCGCTGCATGACGCCGGCGTGGTCGTGGCGCTGGGCACCGACGCCGGCATGACCGGGACCCCGCACGGCGTCTCAACGCTGCGCGAGATGGAACTGCTGGTGCAGGCGGGTCTGACCCCCAGCGAGGCGCTGATCGTCGGCACCGCCAACAGCGCCAAGGTGTTGGGCGAACTGGACGACCGCGGCACCATCGAGGCCGGCAAGCGCGCCGACCTGGTCCTGGTTTCCGGCGCGCCCTGGATCAACATCTCCGACGTCCGCAAGACCGACCGCGTCTTTGTCGACGGCAAGCTGGTGCACGGCCCCGGCGTCAAGCTGCCCACCGCAAATAGCCAAAAGGCTATGCCGGCGGTGAAGGTCGCGGCCCTGATCGATGATTTCGAAGGCGCCAAGGAGCGTTCGAGCCTGGACACCCTGCGCCTCAACGACACCGACGGCGGCATCGACCGCACGGTGCAGGTCGCCCAGGTCATTCCGCGCACGGCGACCGATCATGCGCTGAGCATCGACGCCCGGATGTCGATCAAGGACGATCCCAACGCCGGCGTCATTATTCCGCTGACGCGCGGGTCGGTGCAGCCCGTCGACGCGCGCGCCTACAAGGGCGTGCGGTTCGAGGTGCGCGGCGACGGCGCCTATGAACTGGGCGTCAGCACCCTGAGCGGCCGCTGGACGTCCGAGGTCGAGGGCGGCTCGGAGTGGCGGACGATTGAGGTCCCCTTCACCGCGCTGAAGCCAGCCCAGGGCCGCGGCGGCGCCAAGGGCGCATGGACGGGCGCAGATCTGCTGGAAGTCTCGATCGGCGGCAGCCGGCCCGGCGGGCAGAAGCTGTGGGCCGAGGTCGACAACGTGACCTTCTACTAGTTGGCGCGAAGCGGCCCCGCGCACCGCCGGGCCGCTTCATCCGCCGATGGCGGCGAAGGGGCGGGTTTCTTCGCGCTCAAAGTCTTGCGTACATATGCCGGCGGTCATGAGCCGTGTGGGGGCCCTATGCATTTTTCCAGACATCTGAAGAACGCCGCCGCCGTGGCGATCACCGTTGCGCTCGGCGCGCCTGCATGGGCCGCCGCGCCGAGCGGGATCACTTCGCCAAAGGAGGCGTTTGGGCACGACATCGGCGACGACTACTTCCTCGCCAACTACACCCAGCTCGAGGCCTACTTCAAAACCCTCGCCGGACAGTCGGACCGCATGAAGCTGGTCGACATCGGTCCGACCGAGGAGGGCCGCCGCGAGTACATGGCCATTGTTTCATCGCCGGCCAATCTGGCGAACCTTGATCGCTATCGGGAGATCGCGCGCAAACTGGCCAAGGCCGAAGGCGTCAGCGAAGCGGAAGCCAAGGCCCTGGCGGCCGAAGGCAAGGCGGTGATCTGGATCGATGGCGGACTTCACGCCACCGAGGTTGTTCCGCCCCAAGCGCTGATCGCGGCCCTGCATGACATGCTGACCAAGGATGACGCGGAGACCCGCCGCATCATGGACGATGTGATCATCCTGTTCGGCCAGGTGAACCCAGACGGCCAGGAGCTGGTCTCCAACTGGTACATGCGCAACGCCGACCCGACGAAGCGCGAGTTCAACAGCCTGCCGCGCCTGTACCAGAAGTATATCGGCCACGATAACAATCGCGACTACTACATGTCGGCGATGAAGGAGACCACGAACGTCAACCGGATCTTCTTCCGGGAGTGGTATCCGCAGATCGTCTACAATCACCACCAGACCGGACCAGCCGGAACCGTGGTGTTCATGCCGCCGTTCCGCGACCCCTTCAACTACAACTACGACCCATTGGTGATGTCGACCTTGAGCGAGGTCGGCTCGGCCATGCACAGCCGGTTGATCAGCGAGGGCAAGCCCGGCTCGACCATGCGCAGCGGCGCGACCTATTCGACCTGGAACAACGGGATGGAGCGCTCCATCACCTACTTCCACAACACCGTCGGGCTGCTGACGGAGATCATCGGTCATCCGACGCCGATGCAGATCCCGCTGATTCCGAAGAACCAGATCGCCCGCAACGATCTGCCCGCGCCGATCGCACCGCAGGAATGGAAGTTCCGCCAGTCGATCGACTACTCGATGTCGATCAACCGAGCGGTGCTCGACTACGCTTCGCGTAACCGCGAGCGGTTGCTGATGAACATCTGGCGGATGGGCGACAATTCCATCCAGCGGGGACGCGAGGACAGCTGGACCGTCACGCCGAAGCGCATCGAGGCGCTGGAGGCGGCCGCCAAGGGGCGGCCCGACGTCGGCAGCGGTCGCAACGCTGGCGTCGATCCGGCGCTCTACAACCAGATCCTGCGCGATCCGGCCCTGCGGGACGCGCGCGGCTACATCATCACCGCCGACCAGGCCGACCTGCCGACGGCGGTGAAGTTCCTCAACGCGCTGATCAAGACCGGCGTCGATGTCGAGCGCGCCGACAAGGCGTTCAAGGTCGGCGGCAAGTCCTATCCGGCCGGCTCCTACGTGGTGCGCGCCGACCAGGCCTACCGCCCGCACGTGCTGGACATGTTCGAGCCCCAGGATCACCCGCACGACTTCGCCTATCCGGGCGGCCCGCCGATCGCGCCCTACGACTCGACCGGCTACACGCTGGCCATGCAGATGGGCGTGAAGTTCGACCGGATCCTGGACGGGTTCGATGGCCCCTTCACACCGGTCGCCGACGTGATGGCCCCAGCGCCTGGCAAGATCATCGGCTCGGGCAAGGCGGGCTACCTCGTCAGCCATGAGGTCAATGACAGCTTCATCCTCTCCAATCGCCTGCTGAAGGCCGGGGAGGGCGTCTACTGGGTGAAGGCTGCGAGCAAGGCCGGCGGCAAGGCGTTCGCGCCCGGCGCCCTGTGGGTTCCGGCGACGCCCGCCAATCGCGCGATTCTCGAAAAGGCGACGGCCGAGCTCGGGATCGACGCCTATGCGGTGGCCAAGGCTCCCGCCGGTGAGACCCTGAAACTAAAGCCGGTCCGGGTCGGCCTTGTCGACAAGTACGGCGGGGTCATGACTTCGGGCTGGACGCGCTGGCTGATGGAGCAGTTCGAGTTCGACTACCAGGTCCTGTACCCGCAGCGGCTCGACGCCGGCGACATCGCCAAGGACTTTGACGTCCTGGTCTTCACCAACGGCGTTCTGCCCTCGGTGGGCGGCGAAGGCTATGGTGGCCGTCAGCCAAAGGCTGAGGACATCCCGGCCGAGTTCCGCGGCTGGCTGGGTGAGGTGACTCGGGAAGAGACTGCGCCGCAGATCGCAGCCTTCCTGCGGGGCGGCGGCTCGGTCGTGGCGATCGGCCCGTCCACCCGCCTGGCTCAACTGGTCGGGGCTCCCGTCGGCGACGCCCTGGTCGATTCGGCGGGCAAGCCGTTGGCGCGCAATGACTTCTACATCCCTGGGTCGTTGCTGCAGGTGTCGGTGGACAACACCCAGCCGCTGGCCTTTGGCGCACCTGCGACCATGGACGTGTTCTTCGACCGCAGCCCGGCCTTCGCGACCGGAGTGGGCGCTCGCGCCGCTTGGTATCCGCAAGGCGACGTCCTGCGGAGCGGTTGGGCCGTGGGGCAGGAGAAGTTGGCCGGTGCAGGCGCCGTGCTCGACCTCAATGTCGGCAAGGGCAAGCTGTTCCTGGTGGGACCAGAAGTTGCACAGCGGGCGCAATCACACGCTGCGTTCAAGTTCTTGTTCAACGGTCTTCAGTACGGGCCCGCAATAACGGCGGCGCAGTGACTGTAATGTCACAAACGCCGTTATATCCCATCAGATAACAAGGGAATACGTGACGCGACGGCAAGGATCATGTGTTTGTCGCGTCAACTTTGGGGCCGCGCAAGTATAGCTGCGAGCCCCAATGCTTGCACTTATGAGTTGAGGGGATAAGACTTGATGCGTTCTCGTATGTCTTGGCGTCACGCCATGCTGGCGACCTCGGCGCTTTGCGCCGCTTCTTGGGCTGGCGCCGCGTCGGCCCAGGCCACCGACGACATGGTCGAAGAGATCGTCGTTGTTGGTTCGCAGATCGAAGGCTCGAAGGTCACGGCGGCTCTCCCCGTCACCGTGGTTGACCAAGCCCAGCTCGACAACGTGGCCGCGACCTCGGGCGACGACCTGTTCCGCTCCATCCCGCAGATGGGCGATGTGAGCTTCAATTCGAGCTACCTGCCGAACTCCAGCAACAGCGCCCGTGGCGACGTTGGTTCGGTGAACCTGCGCAACCTCGGCGTCGGCAACACCCTGGTGCTGCTGAACGGCCGCCGCGTCGTGGCCCACCCGACCAGCCGCGCCGACGAGAACCTGGTTCCGGTTCTGACCTACAACACCAACGCCATTCCGGTCAGCGGCATCAAGCGCCTGGAAGTCCTGCGCGATGGCGCGGCGGCGCTGTACGGCTCGGACGCCGTGGCCGGCGTGATCAACACCGTGCTGATGGACGACTACGACGGCCTGACCGTTGAAGCCCAGTACGGCTCGGCCGAAGGCACCAACCTGCGTGAAGGCGAGTTCTCGCTGCAAGCCGGTCGGAACTTCAACGAGGGGCGCGGCAACGTCACCCTGTTTGCGAACTACACCAACCGTTCGGCGCTGAAGGCCTGGGACCAGGACTTCACCTCGTCGGTCGACCGGACTGCGCTCTTCGCCGGCACCGACTACGCCAGCAACGTGACGCTCGACGACCGCGTGACGTCGACCCCGTGGGGCAGCCTGACCACGCCGTCTTCGTTCGGGATCATCCGCCAGAACGGCGCGGCCCTGACCACTGCGGCCGGCGCCTTCCACATCCAGCCGACCACCAACGGCGCGTGCGCGAGCATCCTGCCCAACGGCATCTGCCTGGCGACCGGCGCGGCGGCGACCGGCGCGACGGGCGCCGACCGTAACCTGCGCTTCGATACGGCGGGCACGTTCAACCCGTCGGTCATGCCCGAGCTGGAACGCGTCAATCTGTTCCTGACCGGCAAGTACGACCTGACCGAGGACCTGCGGGCGTTCGGCGAGATCGGCTACTACACGGCCACCACCCACGCGGTGCAGACCTCGACGACCAACCTCAGCGGCCTGCCGATCGCGATCGCGGCGACGAACTACTACAACCCCTTCGGCGCGGCGGTTCTGAACGGACAAGCCAATCCGAACCGTCTGCCTGGCCTGAACGTCCCGGCCGAAGGCGTGCCCGTGACCATGAACGCCTACAACTTCGTCGACGTTGGTCCCAACCACGTGGACGTCGAGAACACCCAATGGCGCTTCCTCGGCGGCCTGAAGGGCGAGAAGTTCGGCTTCAAGTGGGAAAGCGCGCTGCTCTACTCGAAGGCCGAGGTCGAGGACACCTCGGACGGCATCAGCGCGACGCTGCTTCAGCGTCAACTCGCCCTGTCGACGCCTGACGCCTACAACCCCTTCAACGGCGGCACCCTCGGCAATCCGAGCATCGGCGACGCCACCCCGAGCTCGCAGGCCGCGATCGACGCCATCCGCGTCAAGACCGTGCGCAAGAGCACCAGCTCGCTGGCCCTGGCCGACTTCAAGGTCTCCAAGGTCGACCTGTTCTCGGTTCCGGCCGGTGACATCGGCTTCGCCGCCGGCGTTGAGTACCGCCGCGAAACCCAGAAGGACGACCGCGACGCCCGCCTCGACGGCACGATCAAGTTCACCAACTCGGTCACGGGCATCACCTACGAGAACGACCTGATCGGTTCCAGCGCCTCGCCGGACACCAAGGGCTCGCGCAACGTCACCTCGCTCTACGCCGAGCTCGCCATCCCGGTCGTCTCGCCGGACATGGATATTCCGTTCGTCTACAACCTCGAAGCCCAGCTCGCTGGCCGCTACGAGAACTTCAGCGACGTCGGCGATGTCGCCAAGCCGAAGGTCGCCGTGGCCTGGGACATCTATGATGGCCTGCGCTTCCGCGGTTCCTGGGCTCAGGGCTTCAAGGCTCCGAACCTGGAGCAGGTGAACGCCACCCTGGTCACCCGGTCCAACAACCGTCGCGACTGGTACCGCTGCGAGGCCGATCGCCGCGCCGGCCGTATCGCCAGCCTGCAGGCCTGCGCCCAGCCCTCGACCCTCGAGCGCCGCTCAGGCAACTCGGAGCTGAAGCCGGAAGAGTCGGAAACCTGGGGCGTGGGCGTTGTCTATCAACCGCACTTCGTGCCGGAAGAATTCGGTCGCTTCACCTTCACTGTCGATTACTGGCGCGTGAAGCAAGAAGGGATCGTCGGCCTGTTCGGCGGCGGCAACGCTGTCACCGCCGACTACCTGGCCCGCCTGAACGGCTCGTCCTACGCTGACGTGGTTCGCGCCGCGCCGACCGCCGACGACATCGCCGCCTTCCAAGGCACCGGCCTGGCCCCGGTTGGTCAGATCCTTCACATCGCCGACCAGTACCAGAACCTGCTGCCGCAAGAGGCGCGCGGCCTGGACATCGGTGTGATGTGGAGCCTGCGTGGCACCGAGTACGGCGACTTCAGCGTCAACTTCAACGCCGCCCACCTGATGAAGTTCTACCGTTCGCCTTCGCCGGGCGTGGCCGAACTGGTCGCGGCCCAAGCGGCCGGTCAGCTCGATCCGTCGATCTTCATCGGCGGTGGCGGCGACCTGATCCGTCAGAACGGCCGTCCGGAGTGGAAGTGGTCGGCCTCGGCCACCTGGAACTACGACCAATGGACCGTCGGCGCCTTCACCCAGTACATCGGTGACGTCGAAGACACCCAACTGCTCGACGCCGAAGGCGACGCCTGGATCATCGACTCGCAGCTGACGGCGAACATGTACGGCCAGTACGAGTTCACCGAAGGCCTGGCGGCCAACACCCGCCTGCGCGTCGGCGTTCGGAACCTGACCGACGAGAAGCCGCCGTTGTCCTCGGACGGCTATCTGGGCGAGCTCTACCAGCCCTACAGCCGCTACTGGTACGTCAGCGTCCGCAAGTCCTTCTAAGGACTTGCATGCCGGCCGGTCCCAGCGGGGCCGGCCGGTTCGCGGTGGGGGCGTCGACGTCGGCGCGTCGCTCCCAGGCCGCATGCCCCAATCCTCGCCGTTCGACATGATCGCCAGGAGGACACGGCATGAATCCCGTACGCCGCACACCCAATTCCATCGGCCGTCTGGCCCTCGTCTCGGCCCTGGTGGTCGGACTGCAGGCGCCCCTCGCGCTCAGCGCCTTCGCGCAGGAGGCCGTGGCGCCTGCGCGCGGGGTCGCGACCGGCGGCGATCTCGTCGGCTACAATTCCATCCACCATCCCGCGATCGGCCGTGACGGCATGGTCGTGGCCCAGAGCAAGATCGCCGCGCGCATCGGCGCCGACATCCTGCGCAAGGGCGGCAACGCGGTGGACGCCGCCGTGGCGGTCGGCATCGCCGAGACCATGACCCTGCCGCGCGCCGGCAATATCGGCGGCGGCGGATACATGATGGTCTATGACGCCGCCACCAAGAAGACGGTCGCCATTGAGTACTACGGCCAGGCCCCGAACGCGGTGACGCCGGACCTGCTGCTCGGCGAGGATGGCAAGCTGTCGGAAGCCAAGGTGATGTCCTTCAAGGGCGTCACGATCCCGGGCACGGTGGCCGGGCTCTATGAGGCTCACAAGCGCTTCGGCAAGCTGCCGTGGAAGCAACTGATCCAGCCGACTATCGACCTGGCCTCCAAGGGCATGGTCATGACCGACGACGAAGCCGTCACCCTGGCCGAGCGCCGCCAGGCCCTGGGCAAGGACCCCGGCGCGCTGAAGGCCTTCTACAAGCCTGACGGCTCGACCTATGGGCCGGGGGAGACGTTCCGGAACAAGGATCTCGTCTGGACCCTGAAACAGATCCAGGCGCGCGGCGCCGACGGCTTCTATCGCGGCCCGGTGGCCGAGCGGCTGGTGGCCGGCGTTCAGGCGGGCGGCGGGGTGATCACGCTCGAAGACCTGGCCGGATACCGGGCCAATGTGATGGAGCCGATCTGGTCGGACTATCGCGGCCTGAAGATCGCCTACATGCCGCCGACCTCCGCTGCTTCGAGCGTCGCCGAGGTGATGAACATCCTCGAACAGTTCCCGATGCAGTCCTATGGCTGGGGCAATGTGCAGAGCATGCACGTCATCTCCGAGGCGCTGAAGATCGGGGCTGTCGATCGTCGCTATTCCGGCGGTGGCCCACAGTGGAAGACGCCCGCGATCGGCCTGGCCAGCAAGGCGTTCGCCAAGGAACGCGCCAAGCTGATCTCGATGGACAAGTCGCTGGACGCCGCCAGCCTGCCGCCGCTCGACCCGCACCCCTATGAGAGCCCGGACACCACTCACTATTCGGTCGCCGACAAGTTCGGCAACGTGGTCACCAACACCTACACGCTCAGCTCGTCGTACGGGGCCCACGTCGTGGCGCCTGGCACCGGCTTCCTGCTGAACAACTCCTTGGCCAACTTCGACTGGGCCGGCTACAGCCAGAGCCCCGCGAACAAGCCTGAGCCCGGCAAACGGGCCCAGTCGACGATCTCGCCGATCCTGGTCTTCAAGGATGACAAGCCGTGGTTGGCGACCGGCACGCCCGGCGGCGGCACCATCATCTCGACCATGGTCCAGGTGCTGGTCAACGTGATCGACCATGGCCTCAACATCTCCGAGGCCGTGCAACGTCCGCGCATCTCGCAGGGCGGGCCTGACGCGCCGATCCAGCTTGAGGAATCTATCCCTGAGGATCTGGTCGCCGGGCTGAAGGCCAAGGGCCACGTGGTCCAGCGTTCACAGATCATCGGCAGCACCCAATCGATTATGATCGGGCCTGACGGCGTCTTCTATGGCGCGGCCGATACCCGCCGCCCTGACGCCGAAGCGGTCGGGGTCCGCGTCTTCTAATCGGCCGCCCGTCTCGCCGCCTTATCGCCCGTGACAACGCGGCGCGGCGGCGAGGCAGGGCGGCTCAACGCCTCCGATGTGCATGCGGTGCGGTCTACGCTTAGCAACCGCCGAACAAACACATTGGAGCATTGCGTATGAAGCTATGGGGCCAGATCTCGGTCGAGTTGAGCGTGGGCGACTATGTCGAGGCCGCCGACCATCAGCGACGGCTGGAGGAAATTCTCCAACAGGTGCAGCTCGCCTATCCCGAGGCGACGCTCGCCATGCGTGAGCGGCGGCAACGACGCCCGACGCCAGCCGTGCGACCGGCGCCGCCGAACACCGCGACGGGACGCCTCAACGCCTACGCCGAATCCTGACGGCTATGCGTCCCAAGGATTCGCTGCTCCAGGCCCTGTCGCTGTTCCGCGGGCTCAACCCGACCATCACGGTCAATGAGATCATCAGCTTCCTCTACACCTGCGAGAACGAAGGGCTGAGCGTGCAGGAACTGGCCTTCGTGGCTCAGATGACCGAGCCGACCGCCTCGCGCAGCATTCGCTCCTTTGGGCCGCAGGGCGCGGAGTGGGCGCGCGCCCCGGCCTGCGGGTTGGTCGAGGCTTTCATGAACCCGCAGGACGCCCGCAGCCGGGTGTTGCACTTGACGCCGGCCGGCGTCGCCATGCGCGAGCGTCTGGACGACATCATCCGCCAGGGCGTTTGCATCGCGCCGGCCGTCGCAGGATGACCGTTCGATTTCACCGATGGAATGGGATTGCTCGCCTGCTCTAGGGCGATTGGACGCGCGTCCGCCGTAGTTCGTCGCGAACTCAATGACGCGCCTGCAAGCCTGGCCCCATGGTCCTCCCGCTTTTGAGAGGGGAGGCGGGGATGGAACTGCAACTCGATCGGTTGGACATGCGCATCCTGTCGGCGCTTCAGGAGTGCAACCAGACCAGCGCCCATGAGCTCGCCGACCGCGTGCCGTTGTCGGCTTCGGCCATCCAGCGCCGGATCCGCTCCTATCGGCACAATGGCGTCATCACCGCCGACGTGTCGGTGCTCAATCCCAAGGTGACGGGGGAGCATCTGTCCGTCGTCCTGCTGATCCAACTGGCGCAGCAGGGGCCAGCGCAAGTCTCCGATCTTCGGGCGCGGCTTGGCAGGTCGCCGCACGTGCAGGTGATGATGGAGATCGCCGGCTCCCATGACCTGATGTGCATCTCCATGTTCGAGAACATGGAGAGCTTCAACGCCTTCGCGGACGCCGAGATCGCCGGCCATCCTTCGGTTGGCCGCTACGAGACCATCTTCGTCCGCCGGCGGGTGAAGTTCGGGGCGACGATCCCGCTCTAGGGCTCGACCGCCGCCTGCAGCACCTTGGCGAGACGGGTGCGCAGATTGGCCCGGCCTTCCTCGTCCAGGTCGTGATCGGCGGTGATCGCCTGGGACATGCAGACGCCCATGATCAGGTCGCCGGCCAGCCGGGCCCGCACATCGGCCTGCGGGCCGCCGAGCCAAGCGGCGAAGGGATCGTGAAAATGGGTGCGCATCGAGCGCCGCAACGGCTCAGCCGCGGCGAGCGACGAGGCTGAGCGCAGCATGATGAGCAGATACTCGACGCCCTGATCGGTGTCGCGATCATCGAGGATCTTGGCGGCGACCCGCGTTCCGAAGTCGCCGAGAGCGCCCTCGAACAGGTCCGAGGCGTCGGGCGCGCAATTCAGCACCTCGACGAAGAGCTCTTCCTTCGATCCGAAGTAGCGAGACACCAGGGCGGCGTCGACCTTCGCGTCAGCCGCGATCTCACGCAGGCTCGCGCCATCATAGCCTTCCTTCGCGAAACGGTGATGCGCCGCGTCTAGGATAGCTTGCCGTGTCGCGGCTGCGTTACGCGTACGGCTCGGGGCCGGTAGCTCCACCATTTCTTCTCGTTCCACCCTTGTTGTCATCGACTGTTGACATATGTAGGGGGTGTGGCTGTAAAAGTCATCAACTGTTGACTTGGGCGCCTCCCCGCGCCCGCTGGGATAATACATGCGCAAGTTTCTCGCGCCGTTGGTCGCAACGGCTGCTGCTGCAATGGTTTTGGCTGCCTGCAGCAAGACCGAAGGCCCCCCGCAAATGCCTCCGCCGCAGGTGTCTGTGGCGACTCCCCTGAAGCAGTCCGTCGTTGATTGGGACGATTTCACCGGTCGCTTCGAGGCCCCGGAGCGGGTCGACGTACGCGCTCGGGCGGGCGGCTACCTGCAAAGCGCGAACTTCCGCGAAGGGCAGTTCGTCCAGAAGGGGCAGTTGCTGTTCCAACTGGACCCGCGTCCCGCGCAGGCCCAGCTCTCCGCGGCTCGCGCCCAGGCCCAACTCGCCACCAGCGATCTGGCCCGCGCCGAAAGCCTGCTGAAGGCCCAGGCCATCAGCCGCGAGGAATACGATAGCAAGCGCGCCGCCAACGAAGTCGCCCAGGCGACTGTTCGGGCTCGCGAGCTGGACCTCGAATTCACCCGCGTCACCGCGCCGGTTTCCGGCGTGGTCTCCGACCGTCGGGTCGACCCCGGCAACGTGATCTCCGGCGGCGGCTCAGGCGCCGACGTCCTGACCACGATCGTCTCGACCACCCCGATCCACTTCCTGTTCGACGCCTCGGAAGCTCAGTTCTTGAAGAACCAGCGCGACGCGAGCAAGGGCGGCAAGGTTCAGATCCGCCTTCAAGACGAAGCTGACTATCGCTGGACCGGCCAGATCGACTTTACCGACAATACGCTCGACAACGCGTCCGGCGCGGTGCGCATGCGTGCGGTCGTGGCAAACCCGAACGGCTTCCTGAAGCCCGGCATGTTCGGCAAGGCGAAGGTCGAGGGCGGCCAGGCCTATGAGGCCTTCCTGGTGCCGGAGGACGCGATTGTTCCCGACGGCGCGCGCAAGGCGGTCAATGTCGTCGCTCCCGACGGCACGGTCACTCTGAAGCCTGTCACGCTGGGCCCGCTTAGCCAGGGCCTGCGGGTCATCCGCACCGGCGTCAGCGCCAATGACAAGATCATCGTCAACGGCACCGCCCGCATGATGATGCCGGGTCAGAAGGTGAAGGCGACGGAGGTCAAGATCACGCCGAAGCCCGCAGCCGAACGCACGACGACTGTCACCATTCCCGTGGCCTCGAGCGCCACTCCCGCCGGCGCTCAGTAGCGCCAGGCAACGGGACAGGAACCCATGCGCTTTTCGCACTTCTTTATCGATCGCCCGATTTTCGCGGGCGTCATCGCGGTGTTCATCACCCTGATCGGGGCGTTCGCGCTGCCGCTGCTGCCGCTGTCGCAGTATCCGGACATCGCGCCGCCGACGATCGCCGTCACCGCCATGTATCCTGGGGCGTCCGCCGAGACGCTCGCCGAAACGGTCGCCGCACCGATCGAGCAGGAGATCAACGGCGTCGAGGACATGCTCTACATGACCTCGTCGTCCACCGCCGACGGCATGGCGCAGATCTCGGTGACGTTCAAACCCGGCACCGACCTCGATGCGGCGCAGGTCCTGGTTCAGAACCGGGTCGCCCTGGCCGAACCGCGCCTGCCTGAGCAGGTGCGCCAGACCGGCGTGACGGTGAACAAGCAGCTGTCCGGCTTCTTGCTGATCGTGGCCCTGACCTCCAAGGATCCCAACGCCGACCTCGACTACATCGGCAACTACGCCAACTCGACCCTGCGCGACCGCATGTTGCGGATCGACGGCGTCGGCGGCGTCCAGGTGTTCGGCGGCGGCTATTACTCGATGCGGGTCTGGATCGACCCCGGCAAGGCCGCCGCTCGCAACCTGACGTCTGGTGAAATTGTCGCCGCGCTTCGGGCCCAGAACGTCCAGGCCGCCGGTGGCGCGCTTGGCCAAGCCCCGTCCGACACCGGTGCGGCCTATCAGCTGCCGGTCCAGGTCCAGGGCCGTCTGGCCGATCCCGAAGAGTTCGGGAATATCGTCATTCGCACCGACGCCGATGGCCGCGTGACCCGCGTTCGCGACGTCGCGCGTGTCGAGCTTGGGGCGCAGGACTACGGCATGCGCGGCTACTTCAGCGGCGATCGCGGCATTGGTCTGGCGATCGTCCAGCAGCCGGGATCCAACGCGCTGGCGACGGCGGCCGAGGTCTTGAAGGCGGTTGAGGAACTGAAGCCGACGATGCCCCAGGGCGTCAGCTACATGATCCCGTACAACCCGACGGAGTTCGTGCAGGCCTCGGTGGCCTCGGTCCAGAGCACCCTCTTCGAAGCGGTGATTCTGGTCATGATCGTCATCATGGTCTTCCTGCAGACGTGGCGGGCGGCGATCATTCCGATCATCGCCATTCCCGTCGCGCTGGTCGGCACATTCGCCATCCAACTTGCGCTCGGCTATTCGCTGAACTCGCTGTCGCTGTTCGCCCTGGTTCTCGCCGTCGGCATCGTCGTCGATGACGCCATCGTCGTCGTCGAGGCCGTGGAGCGAAACATCAAGTTAGGCATGACTCCACGAGAGGCGGCCTATCGAACCATGGACGAGGTGTCGGGCGCCCTGATCGCTATCGGCCTGGTGCTGCTGGCCGTGTTCGTGCCGACCGCCTTCATGCCCGGCATCCCCGGCATGTTCTTCCGCCAGTTCGCCGTGACCATCGCGGCGGCGTCGGTAATCTCATTGATAGTGTCGCTGACGCTGTCGCCGGCGCTTGCGGCGATCCTGCTCAAGCCGCACGTCGAACATGAGGCTAATTCCGGCCCCCGCTGGATGAAGCCGATCAAATATGCCGGCGACAAGTTCAACGCCGGCTTCGACTGGCTGAGCGAAAAGTATGGCGCTCTGACCGCGCGTCTCGTGCGGGCCGGGATGATCATGCTGGTCATCTATGCAGGCCTGATCCTCATGACCGGATGGCGTCTGACGGCCACCCCGGCCGGGTTCATCCCGCAACAGGACCAAGGCTTCCTGATCGGCGTCGTGCAGCTTCCGCCGGGCGCTTCTCTGGAGCGCACCGACGCGGTGGTCCGCAAGGCCAGCGCCATCATCATGGACACCCCTGGCGTTCAAAACGTCGCGGCCTTCGCCGGCCTCGACGGGGCAAGCTTCTCGTCCAGCTCGAACGGCGGCGTGTTCTTCGTGAAGCTCGACGATTGGTCCAAGCGCGGCAAGGACATGTCGGCCGACGCCATGGCCGGTCAGGTCATGGGCCGGTTGGGCGGCATCGAGGAAGCCAACATCTTCTTCCTGGCGCCTCCACCTGTCGAAGGCATGGGTAACGCCGGCGGCTTCAAGATGATGGTCCAGGACCGTTCGGGCGCCGGCTATCAGGCGCTGGAACAGGCCGCCAACGGTCTCGTCGGCGCAGCGGCTCAATCTCCGCAGACGACCGTCGGGGTGTTCTCGCAGTTCAACACCGGTTCGCCGCGTTTGAGCGCTGAGATCGACCGCGACAAGGCGCTGTTGATGGGCGTTCAGCCCGGCGACATCTACGACGCCCTGGGCACTTATCTTGGCTCGACATATGTGAACGACTTCAACCTGCTCGGCCGCACCTTCCGCGTGACCGCCCAGGCCGAGGCCGAAGCACGGGACGATCCAGCCGACATCGCCGCGATCAAGGTCCGTTCCGCCAGCGGCGGCATGGTGCCCTTGGGTTCGCTCGCCACGATCAAGGATGAAACCGGCCCGATCCGTGTTGTTCGCTACAACATGTTCCCGGCCGCCGAAGTCCAGGGCGGGGCGCCTCCCGGCGTCGCGTCGGGTGACGCGCTGGCGACCATGGAAGAGCTTGCGGCGAAGAACCTGCCGCAGGGCTTCAGCTACGAGTGGACTGAGCTCGCCTTCCAGGAAAAGGCCGCTGGCAACGCCGGTGTCCTGGTCTTCGCCCTGGCCGTCGTGTTCGTGTTCCTGGTGCTGGCTGCTCAGTACGAGGCCTTCACCTTGCCGCTCGCGGTCATCCTGATCGTGCCGATGTGTATTCTGGCGGCCATTCTGGGCGTCAATCTACGGGGCCAGGACAACAACATCCTGACCCAGATCGGCTTGATCGTGCTCGTCGCTCTTGCCGCCAAGAACGCCATTCTGATCGTGGAGTTCGCCAAGCAGTCGGAAGAGGAGCATGGGGTCGACCGCTTCGAAGCGGCCGTCCGCGCCGCCAAGACGCGCTTGCGGCCGATCCTGATGACGTCGTTCGCCTTCATCCTTGGCGTGCTGCCTCTGGCGATCGCCAGCGGACCAGGCGCGGAGATGCGGCAGGCGCTCGGCACCGCGGTGTTCTTCGGGATGATCGGGGTCACCATCTTCGGCCTGATCTTCACGCCGGTCTTCTACGTGCTCTGCCGCGGTCTCGCGGCGAAGCTCCCGAAGCCGCAGCGCAAGGAGAAGGACTATCCGACCACTGGTGGCGGCACGCCCCACACCCCGATCGAGTATGAAGGAGGCGCCAAGTGATCCGCCGTTCGCTTATCACCGCGCTCCTGTCCGCTACGGCGCTTAGCGCCTGCGCGGTCGGACCAACCTACCAGGCGCCGGGGCCCATCGCCTCGGCGCAGGGGGGCTTCGTGAGCGCCGAGCCCACGATCGCCACCGCCGATGCGCCTCCGGGCGACTGGTGGCGGCTGTTCCAGGACCCGACCCTCGATGGACTGGTCCAGGAGGCGCTGGTCGCCAACAAGGACGTGGCCATCGCCGCCGCCAACCTGTCCCGCGTTCGCGCGGTGCTCAGCGAGACGCGCGCGGGCCTGCTGCCTTCGACCACGGTCTCGGCGTCGGGCCAGCGGGTTCGTGACCAGAACCCGGTCAGCGGCCAATTCGGGGAGGCCGACGCCTATTCGGCCGGCTTCGACATGTCCTACGAGGTCGACCTGTTCGGCCGCGTGCGCCGCAGCCTGGAGGCCAATCGCGCCGACGCCGCTGCGGCTCAGGCGGCGCTGGACGTCGTGCGCGTCTCGGTCGCAGCCGAAACCGCGCGAGCCTATGCAGACATCTGCGCCGCCAACGCGCAGATCGCGGTCGTCAATCAGACGCTGCAACTTCAACAGCAGACCTACGATGTCACCGCTCGGCAGCTTGAGGTCGGCCGGGGCACTGCACTGGATACATCCAGCGCTGCGACCCAGCTCGAGACCTCGCGCGCCCTCCTGCCGCCCCTGGCCGCGCAGCGTTCGTCGGCGCTGTTCCGTTTGGCGCTGCTGATCGGCAAGCCGCCGGCCGAAGCGCCCAACGCGGTGCTGGCCTGCAAGACCGTACCGCAAGTCGCCGCCGCTCTCCCGGTCGGCGATGGCGCGGCCATGCTGGCGCGTCGTCCTGACGTCCGTCAGGCCGAGCGTGAACTTGCGGCCGCCACCGCCCGGATCGGCGTGGCGACGGCCTCGCTCTATCCGTCGGTGACCATTGGCGGTTCGATCTCGACGGCGGCCGCCAATAGCGGCGACCTCGGCGATGATTTCCGGTTCAATGTCGGGCCGTTGATCAGCTGGAACTTCCCCAACATCGCCGCCAGCCGCGCCCGCATCAAGCAGGCCGGCGCCGGCGCCGAGGGGGCGCTCGCCAACTTCGAAAAGGCCAACCTGACGGCCTTGCAGGAAACCGAGACCGTGCTGACTCAATATGCGCGGGAACTCGACCGTCGCACGGCCCTGCGCCGCGCCCGGGACGAAGGAGCCAAGGCCGTGCGTCTTGCGCGCCTGCGGAACGAAGCGGGCGTGGACAGCCTGCTGGTCCTGCTGGTGTCTGAAAAGAACCTGGCGCAGCTGGAAGCTCAGCTCGCCCTGTCCGACGCCCAGGTGACCACTAACCAGATTGCCCTGTTCAAGGCGCTGGGCGGCGGTTGGGGCGATAGCTAGACGGCGATAGAAGGCGGGCTCTCCCAGGGAGAGCCCGCCACTCGTCACGCCGTAGCTCCTAGCCGGCGCAGAAAATCTCCATTGTGACGCTTATTCCTAGCTGAAAACTAGGAATAAAGGCGGCCGCCTTCGGTCGCCAAGTTCGTCTGGAGATATCCATGAGTCCACGATCCCTGATGATGGCTGGCGCAGCCGTCGCCTTGCTGCTCGCCGGCCCTGCGGCCGCCCAGAGCGCCGCCGACGCCATTCATCGCCGGGTGCTGGTCCTCGACAGCCATGTCGACGTGCTGCCGCCAGGTTCCAATCCCCGCTCGTTCGACGCCGATGGGGCCTCGTACGCGGAGCTGTCCAAGCTTCGGGCGGGCGGGGTGGACGCCCTGGTCTACGCCCTGGCCGTTTCGACTGGCCCTCGCACCCCCGAGGGCTACGCCGCCGCGCGCGCGGAGGTGGCCGCCAAGCTCGCCGCCGTCCGGAAAATCGCCGCCGATAATCCTAATGATGTCGCCATCGCGCTGTCGGCCGACGAGGTCGCGCAGATCGTGGGGCAGGGGAAGGTCGCGATTCTGCTGGGCTTTCTGAACGCCTATTCGCTGGGCGAGGACGTCGCCGGCTTCGACTGGCTGCAGAAGGAGGGCGTTCGCGTCGCCGGGCTGACTCACGCCGGCAACAACGCCTTCGCCGATTCGTCTCGGCCGAAGACGGGGACGGGCGAGGAGTACGGCGGGCTCTCGCCGTTGGGCAAGGCCTCGGTCGGCCGCCTCAACGACCTGGGTGTACTGATCGATGTCTCGCAGCTGACGCCCAAGGGGGTATTCCAGACCCTGGAGCTGTCCCGCGCGCCCGTGGTGGCGACTCACTCGGCCGCCCGCGCGCTCGCCGACCACACCCGCAATCTGTCCGACGCGGAGTTGGACGCCATCAAGGCCCAGGGCGGCGTGGTGCAGGTGACGCCGTTCAACAGCTACCTCTTGCCGCAGGCCCCGGACTATTCAGCCCGGCTGGCGGCGCTCCGGGCCGAATATGGCCTCAGCCCGACGGGAAGCGGCTATCAGGGGGGCGATGACTTGCCGCAGCCGAAGCGGGACGCCTTCTTCGCCGCCTTCAGGGCGCTGTCCCCCCAGGCCGATGTACGGACCTATGTCGATCACATCGACTACATCGCCAAGCGAATCGGCGTGGAGCACGTGGGAATCGGCACCGACTTCAATCACGGCGCGGGAATCGAGGGCTTCAGAAACGAAAGCCAGGCCCCGAACATCACGCGTGAACTGGTGGCCCGCGGCTATACCGAGGCACAGATCGCCCAGATCTGGGGCGGCAACTTCTTGAGAGTGTTGAAAGCCGCCGAGGCGGGGGCGAAGCGCTAGTCTGGAGCGCCTGTCGCCAGAGTTCCCTTGGTCGGAGTGGCAGGATTCGAACCTGCGACCCCCGCGTCCCGAACGCGGTGCTCTACCAGACTGAGCCACACTCCGACTTGGGAGGGCGCCTTATAGGGGAGGCTCGTCTGCGCCGCAAGCGCCCTCACATAGGTCTGAAAGAACCTTTTTGGGGGCGTTGCATCCGGCGAATTGTTGGGCTATCTCCACGCCCTCGCCGCGGGGCGACTATCCCGCGAGCCGTTCCTGCTGGGGAATGGTGTAATGGTAACACTGCGGTTTTTGGTACCGTCATTCTAGGTTCGAGTCCTAGTTCCCCAGCCACGAACAACATATAAATCAATAACTTAACCCCTTCGGGGCCGCGTCGTGGCGATGATTTACTGTAAATGACGCTTGTCGCGGCCGTAAACGTGGCTGGTAAGTCGTTGAAATTCCTTAGAACATCGCGGTTTCTACCGGAGCCAGTCAGGCTTCGTTTGTAGAAAACGCTCCATGGCAGCTTCAGCGCTGTCTTCCTGAGCGCCGGACCGCGCATCGATCCAAGCATCCAGCAGGTGGCGATCGTACCGTTCGCGTCGGGCGATCATCACTGGCGCGAATCCGAGCTGCTTGAAGACGGCAGTGGTTACGCCGAGGTAGGCCGCCGCTTGGGCGGTCGTGAGCAGGCGCGGCTGGATCGGGTTATGAGAGATACGACCTCTCCCCGTTCAATAGGGACTATAGTCCCTGGAGACTATAAGCCGGGTCGAGCCCCATCCCGCAATGGACATGCGGGGCGTAGTTGGGGGGAATGTGCGGCGTCTGCGCCAACTGCGCGGCCTCACCCAGGAGCAACTCGCCTTCGATGCTCAGATCGACCTGACCTATCTGGGCGGGATCGAGCGCGGACGCCGCAATCCGAGCTTGCTCGTGATGGATCGGCTGGCCCAAAGCCTCTCAGTCGAACTCGCCGCCCTTGTCAGTGCGGGCGACGCCTAACCGATTTCGGGTAATGCACGTTGGGCGCGAAGCGCATCGGAGACGAGTGGCAAGCCGCGAACCGGGTTCGTCAGCGTTAGGGTTCCTCGGCGAGCGCGAGCAGCTCCGGGCTGTGCAGGATCTCGTACGCCATCTGGCGAAGTCCTGTCAGATGGGTCGGCTCGACTAGCCAACCCTCGCCATCGTGACCATGCGTCCAGAACGTCGTCAGCGCCTCGTAGTCCGCTGTGAGATGCGAGTCGACGTGAGCACCACCATCCTTGTCCGCCGCCGTTAGCGCTACGCGGCGTCGCGTTAGTCTCCCAATCGCGGGGCTGACGTAGACGATCTGCGTCTCCCACCAGTCTTTTGCGAGGTGGACTGTTTGGGGGAAGAACGCATCCAAGCGCGGGATCACGCCGTCGGGCCCCAGTCCTGAAAGCTGGTCAGTCCACTGCGCGTGTTCATCGATATCAGACGCCGTTGAATTTAGCCTGATGCCCCAACCATCGAGCCGGGTCAGGAGCGACTTCTGGCTGTTTGTGTCGTGAAAAAGGATCCGCAGGCAGACGGCGATGCGAATGGCTTCGTCTGTCTCGCCCTGGTCGAACGCCGCTGCTGACCGCTCTAGAAAGCGAATCTGCTTCTTTAGGTGCTCTTTGAAATCAACTGCCATGGTTGCTCCCTCGGCCCTTGTTTCGACAGCCTGATGACCTGGAAATCACGCGACCTGCTCCCTCAGGAGTCGGGTCGTTTCCGCGTCGATGGCCGAGACAACGCGTTCAACTTCGCTCGACATGCGCTCGAAGACGCCGAGCGCGGGTTCACCGCGAAACGCGCCGGTGCCGATGAGAATTTCCAGCCGGAAAGCAAAGATGACCGCTCCTACCGGCACACCTTCCGCGCGCTGCATTTCGGCTCGAAACCGGCCTGTCGCCGGATCCCACTCGTACTTCACGGCGGTGCCCGCTGTGGGCTCGCCCATGCCGACCATGCTGACGTTTGCGCCAAATGGGACGAGCACGCGATGGCTCTTAGTGTTGCGAAGCTTGTTAAGGCCCCAAAGGTCCCGATTGCCTTCGCGATGGGCTTCAAACTTGAGGAGAAAGTCCGAAATTTCTCTCGGCACGTCTCGGCACCGCCGCCTGGAGTCTCCCTCAAGTTCAGCAGGGGTATCGCCAAAGGCAAACTTGGTTTGGTTGCGCTCTTCGCCGGTCAGCGCCAGCGTGCTTGCAAACACGGCATGGTCCAGTGCTGAGCGAAGGTTGTTTGTGACGTCGAAGACTATCTGCTTCATGTCCGCTGGCACTTCGACGTTGGTTTTCACCATAATCACGCCCTGATCGTCTACTCCGCCAGACAAGTCCTTCCAATCGCTCTTGCGAAGGTCTTCGACGCGCAAGCGGAAGGCGTCTATGTGCCGCGCCGCGCCGGCGAGCAGCAGGCGCGGGCTTTCAAACGGATCCTCGTCATCCATATATCGCCGCCCCTCCCGAAGGCGCTCTGTTCAGAGTACCTTAGATGTCAATCCGGTCCGCTTGTCTCGGTCGCTGTGTTCGGGTGCGGCTCGTTTACATGGCCCGGCTAAGTGATTGATATCCTTCGCCGGGCAAAACGTATCGTTTACAAGCAAGGTGCTGATAAGCCTTGAGAACTGAGCGATTTTGGTACCGTCATTCTAGGTTCGAGTCCTAGTTCCCCAGCCACTTCCTTTCAGACATAGCGCCGCGTTCGCGGCCTCTACCTGAGCGCCCGGCGCTATTCATTGCCTTGATTTGAGAACGGCCGGCTTGCGACGCGACGGCCGCCGGCCGGTCGCGGCGTCGCAAGCGCTTTGGCTAACCGCCGAACTTCATCCGAATGCCACCGTTCACGACGAAGCCGTCTGTGGGCGCCCAGGCGTCCACGGTCCAGCGGCCGTCGGGCGCGCGCCGCGGGCGCACCAGCGGGTCGTACTTGGTCTGACGGATGTTCAGCAGGTTCTCGAGGTTCAGGAACACGCTGGCGTTCCCGACGACCACCTCGGCCAGGGCGCCGAGTTCCAGATAGGGCTTGCCCTCCGAGCGATAAGGATTGTCCTCAAGCTTCTGCTCGCCGGTGTAATAGGCCTCCAGGCCGATGCGGCCTCTGCCATGTCGCTCCCACATGGCGACCAGGCCCGCGGTGTGTCGTGGCGTCAGGGGGACCGTGCGGCGGCCGGGGCCGGCCGGATCGGATTCGCTAGCGTCGACATAGACATAGCTGCCGGTGACCGAGACCTCGTCCCAGCGGTAGCGCAGCAGGAGCTCAGAGCCTCTCGTGCGGGTTTGTCCTGGCGCATTGACTAGCCGGACCAGGTCGACGCCCGGCGATCCGACCTCTTCCAGCCGCACGGCGTCACTGATGTTCGAGCCGAAGAGGGTGATGTTGGCTTCGACCGGCCCAGACGCCCACCCGGCCTCAAGCGATGCGGACTCCGCGGTCTCGGCCTTCAGCCCGTCCAGCGGCGCGAGACGCGACAGCCCGGCGGCTTCGATTTCCTCGACGAACGGGGTCGGCGCGTAGAATCCCGTGCCGACCGTGCCCCGGAATGTCCAGGCGCCAGGTCGGTAGAGCACCGAGAGCCGAGGGCTGAGGTGCGAGCCGTATTCGCTGTGGTCGTCCCACCTGGCGCTCGCCGCCACCGTGAGGTCTTCGCGAAGGTCATGCTCGGCCTGAACGAAGAGGGCGGGTGTGGTGTAGGTGTAGTCGAACGCCGGGAAGGTCTTGGAGCGGTAGACGTCCGATTGGATTGCGACGCCCGCGAGCCAGGAGGTCTGGGCCGCCTGGGTGGCGAACGACGCCTCCCCGAACAGGGTCTCGTGGCGGTCGTCTTCGCGTACATCGCCAAAGCGATGCTTGTGCTTCTGGGTGACGCCGGAGGCGCGCAGGTGGAACTTGCCCAGGTCTTCCACTGGAATTTCGGCGATCAGCCCGCCGTCAAACCGCTGGGTGTCCTGGGTTTCGGGAAAGGTCTCGCCGCTGGGCACTGTGCGGCCCGGCAGCGTGCCGCCGTCGCGGTGCTCGCCCATCGCGCCGAGGGTCAGGTAGGCGGTGGCCCCGCTCGCCCCCTCCCAGAACAGGCGTGGGCGGACGCTCCAGCGCTCATAGCCGGGCATGTCGGCCCAGCCGTCGCCATCGAGGTCCTGCTGGCTTTGCTGGTTGAGGCCGCCGACGATGGATCCGCGCCAGGCCTCGCCCAGCGGGCTCTCGCCATAGGCCGTCAGGTCTTGTCCATCGCGGCTAGTCACATTGAGAAGCACCTCGCCCAGCGGTTCGGCGCCCGGCCGGCGCGAGACCAGATTGATCACGCCGCCCAGCGCTGATGGCCCGTAGAGCGCCGAGGCCGCGCCCTTGATGACTTCGACTTGGCCAAGGTCTGTCGGCGCGATCTGCAGCAGGCCCAGCGACGAGGCCTGGCCGCCATAGAGGGGCAGGCCGTCGGCGAGCAGCTGGGTGTAGCGCCCGCGCATGCCCTGCACCCTGATGTTCGATGATCCGAGGCCCGGCGAGGTCACCTGCACCCGCAGGCCCCCGGTCTCGCTGAGCAGCATGGCGATATTGCCGGGCCGCATCAGCACCTTCTCCTCGATCTCCTCGCGATTGATCACCTCAACCCGGATCGGCTCGTCCTGCACGCGCCGCCCGGTGCGGGTCGCCTGGACGATGATCTCTTCGACTTCCTCGTCTTCGTCGGCGTGGTCCTGCGCATTGGCCGGAGCGGCGAGTGGGGAGACCAGAGCCAGCGTTGCGGCGAAGATCGGCAATAGGGGAGGGGATATTTTTCGCACAACGACATCCGGCATGAGGGCGATCTCGGCCGACGCGGCGGAGTCGTCCCTGCTTACATCCTCCAGTAACTGGAGGAGCAAGCCCGCAGTACGCGGTGCGAAGGCCGGAGCTACACGCCGACCAGCATCATGCCCGGTGCGTCGGGCGCGGTCGCTCCGCCGCCATTGAGGGTCTTCTGCATCCACACGATGTCGACCCAGCGGCCCATCTTGTAGCCGAAGTCCTTGCCGACGCCGGCCGGCGAGAAGCCAAGCGAGGTGTGCAGGCCGATCGAGCCGGCGTTGTCGCTGTCGCCGATCACCGCGACCACTTGGCGAATGCCAAAGGCCTGGCACGCGTCGAGCACGCCCGAGAGCACCGCCTTGCCGACGCCGCGGCCGACCGCTTGCGGCGCGACATAGACGCTGTCTTCGACCGTATAGCGATAGGCCGCGCGTAGCCGGAACGGGCTGGCGTATGCAAAGCCGAGGACCTCGCCCGCGTCCTCAGCCACCAAATAGGGCAGGCCCCGAGAGACGATCGCCTCGCGACGCCCCGCCATGTCTTCCAAGGTCGGCGGAACCTCTTCGAAGGTGCCGAAGCCGTTGAGGACGTGGTGGCCATAGATGGCGACCAGGGCCGCGACGTCCTGCGGTGTCGATGGCCTGACGATCATTGCTCCCAGCCCCGTTCGTTGGCCCAGATCGCGAAGGCGTAGTCGAGGGCGATCTCCTTGAGGAAATCGAACCGGCCGGAGGCGCCGCCGTGCCCGGCCTCCATGTTGATCTTCAGCATGATGGGGGCGTCACCGGTCGAATACTGACGCAGCTTGGCCACCCACTTTTCCGGCTCCCAGTAGGTGACGCGAGGGTCTGACAGGCCTCCGGTCGCCAGCACCGGCGGATAGGTCTGGGCGCTGACCTGGTCATAGGGGCTGTAGCCGGCGATCCGGTCGTAGGCCTCCGGGTCCTCGATCGGGTTGCCCCATTCGGGCCACTCTGGCGGGGTGAGCGGCAGGGAGGTGTCGCTCATGGTGTTGAGCACATCGACGAACGGCACCGCCGCGATGATCCCGGACCACAGGTCGGGGCGCAGATTGACCACCGCGCCCATCAACATGCCGCCGGCCGAACCGCCATAGGCCACCATTCGGCCGGCCTTGCCGTAACCCTGGGCCGACAGGTGCTCGGCGCAGGCGATGAAGTCGGTGAAGGTGTTGGTCTTCTTGTCCTTGCGGCCGTCGAGGAACCAGCCCCAACCCTTGTCGGAGCCGCCACGGACGTGGGCCACGGCCCAGATCCATCCCCGGTCCACCAGGCTGAGATTGCGGATCGAGAAGCTGGGCTCCATCGCGTGGCCATAGGAGCCGTAGCCGTAGAGCAGCAGCGGCGCTGTGCCGTCGAGCGGCGTGTCCTTCAGCATCAGGACAGTGATCGGCACCTCTGCCCCGTCCTTGGCGGTGGCATAGAGCCGGCGGGCCACATAACGCGCCGGATCGTGGCCGGAGGGGATTTCCTGGGTCTTGCGCAGCGTGCGTTCGCGGCTCGCCATGTCGTAGTCGAACCACTGCCGAGGCGTGGTCGGCGACTGATAGACGAAGCGGGTGAGCGTGGTGTCGTACTCGTAGCCGCCTTCCAGCGACAGGGCGTAGGCCTCCTCCTCGAAGGCGATCTCGTGGTCCTCGCCGTCCCGCGGCATGACGATGATGCGGTCGCTGGCGTTGACGCGCTCGGCGCGGACGAGGTGGCCGGCGAAGGCGGCGAAGCCGGTGATGTAGCGGCCCGGTTCGTGAGGGACGTAGTCGGTCCAGGTCGAACGGGCCGGGATCTCGGCGCTTGAAGTCGCAAGCTTGAAGTCCACCGCCTCGTCGGCGTTTGTCCGGATCACCCAACGGTCGGTCCAGTGGTCGAGATCATACTTCACGCCCACCTGACGGGGTTCGGCGACGAAGGGTGGGCGGGTCGGCTCGGCCGCCGGGATCAGCCAGATCTCGGTGGTCTCCTGATTGCCGACGTGGACGACCACGTGGCTGTCGTCAGAAGTCGTGCCGACGCCCAGGAACATGCCCTCGTCGGTCTCCTCGTAAACCAGCACATCCTCGCCGCCGCGCGCCGGGCGGCGGAAGACCTTCGAGGGGCGGGCGTTCTCGTCGCGCCAGATCCAGAACAGCCATTGGCTGTCTGGCGAAAAGGTGAAGTCGCCATAGGCGCTGTCGACGACGTGTTCGAGGGTCTCGCCGGTCGCCAGGTCCTTCACCCGGATCGTGTAGTATTCCGAGCCCTGCTCGTCGGCCGCCCAGGCATATAGCCGATGGTCGGGGCTGTGGTGCGCCGCGCCCACTTGGAAGAACGCCTTGCCCTTGGCCAGCGCCACTTCGTCCAGCAGGACCACCTCGCCGTCATCCCGCCCGCGGGGGCGGCGGCCGTGGACGGGGTGCTCTGCGCCGATCTCGTAGCGCACATAATAATCCCAGGCGCCGTCGGAGGCCGGGACGGAGGAATCGTCCTCCTTGATCCGGCCCTTCATCTCGGCGAACAGCTGGGCCTGCAGCGTCTCGGTGCCCGCCAGGAGTTCCTTGGTGTAGGCGTTCTCGGCGTCGAGATGGTCGCGGATGTCGGCGCGCAGCACCTTTGGGTCGCGCAAGACCTCGCGCCAGTTGTCATCCTTCATCCAGGCATAGTCGTCGGTGCGCGTGCGCCCGAGCTGTTCGATGACTTTGGGTTCGCGGCGGGCGACGGGGGGCTTCGAAGCGGTCATGCCCAACTACATGCGATGGAGACGTTCAAGGCTCAAGGTTCGACGCGAATTCGGTGTTCGGTTTGACCTGTCGCAGGCACGTCGCGCGGCGATCGGGCGCATCGCAGAATGACGCCAAGGTGCTTTGCGTTAACCATGTTCTTAATTAAATATCGCGTATGTCGGGTAGATACGAATTCAGTAGTTAGGGGCGTCGATGGCTTGGGACCTTGCTGTGGAGCTGATCCATGCGACGGTTCAGCTTGAACAACCGTTGGGTGACGGGACGCGCACCGTCGGCACCGGCTTTCTGATCGCGGAGATGGCGCCGGACGGCACCCCGCGAACCGTGCTGGTCACGGCCAATCACGTGCTCGCCAAGATGCCGGGCAACGAGGCGCGCATCGGCTATCGCATCGCCAATCCCGATGGCAGCTGGAGCTATTCGCCCCAGACCCTGAGGATCCGTGACGCGGACGGGGCCAAGCTTTGGACGCAGCATCCGTCGCGCGACGTCGCGGCGATCACGATCAAGGCCCCCGATGAGTTCGCCAAGGCCGCCATTCCGCTGAACTGGTTGGCGCAGGACGAAACCTTCCAGATCAATCAGGTTGGGGCGGGCGACGAGATGATGGCGCTGGGCTTCCCGCGCGGGCTCGCGGCCAACCAGGCCGGTTTCCCCATTCTGCGCTCGGGCCGCGTCGCCTCGTTCCCGATCGCGCCGGCCCAGGTGTTCCCGACATTCCTGCTCGATTTCACGGTGTTTCCCGGTAATTCGGGCGGCCCGGTCTTCATGTCCCAGGGCTCGCGTCGCCGTGTCGGCGCCGATGAGGCGCACGATGTTCAGTTCATCGCCGGGCTGCTGACCCAGCAGGTCGAGTTGAACAGCGAGCGGCTGGAGATCGGCATTGTCACCCACGCCAAGTTCATCCGCGAAACCTTGACGCTGATGGACAATCCGCATGCGCCGATCACCCAGGCGCGCAACGAGGTCGTGACGGGCGCTCGCGCCGCGTCGGCCGAAGAGGCGGTTTCCCGGGATTAGTCCGGCTTGCGCGGCGAATAGACGAACTCAAGCTTGAGCCCGTCCGGGTCGGCGAAGAACACCGCATAATAGGGATCGCCGTAGCGGGGATAGTCGGCCGGCGGGTCCAGGACCTGCGCGTTCATCTCGACCAGCAAGGCGTGGAGGGCGTCGACATCTTCGCGACTGCCCGCGGTCCAGGCCACGTGATGCAGCCCGGGTGAGTAGCGGTCGTGAGGCGCGGCTTCATCGCGAGCCTTCACGATCCCGATCGAACAGAACCCCTCCAGGGTCTTCATATCGAAATCGAAGCCGCGCGGGCTTTCGTCGCTTTGGTGGTAGCCCAGGAACCCCAGGACCCTCGCGTAGAATTCCCGCGAGGCCCAGGGGTCCCGGACCGTCAGATCCAGATGATGGATCGATCCGCGCAAGGCGGTCTTAGGCGCCGTAGACGACCGAAATGGTCTCGGCGATGCAGGCGGGCTTGGCCTCGCCTTCGATCTCGATGGTGCACTCGTTCTTCAGCTGCATGCCGCCGGCCTTGGCTTCGGCGCCGATCAGCTTCTGGCGCATGCGCACGCGCTTGCCGACGCGGACCATGTTGATGAAGCGGACCTTGTCGGAGCCGTAGTTGATGCCGCGGGTCACGCCCTTGATCGGCAGCATGCCGGCGCCCAGGAACGGGATCAGCGACAGGGTCAGGTAGCCGTGAGCGATCGGGCCGCCGATTTCCTTGGTGGCCCGTTCGACATCAACGTGGATCCATTGATGGTCGCCGGTGGCTTCGGCGAATTGGTTGACGCGCTCTTGGGTGATTTCCACCCAGTCGGACACGCCGACTTCTTGGCCCACCAGGCCAGCAAGGTCCTTGAACTCCACCGGGTTCATTGTTTTCTCCCAAATCGAATTGAAACAGGTGTTCGAGGTCTAGCAGTTGCCGAGCCTTGAGCAACGGCTTTGACGTCGTCGAAAGGGACTTTAAAGAGCGCCCTATGCAACGAGCTCTCAGCGTCAGCCGGATGACCGGCAACAAGTCGACCTTCCCCGACTGGTATCAAGCCATCGTCCGCGAGGCGGACATGGCCGAGGTCAGCCCTGTGCGCGGGTCTATGATCATCAAGCCATGGGGCTATGGGGTCTGGGAGCGCATCCAGCACACCATGGATCGCCGCATCAAGGAGATGGGCGTCGATAACGCCTATTTCCCGCTGTTCATCCCGCTGGGCTTCTTCGCCAAGGAAGCCGAGCACGTGGAGGGCTTCGCCAAGGAGATGGCGGTCGTCACCCACCACCGGCTGAAGAACATCGACGGCAAGCTGCAGCCTGATCCCGACGCCAAGCTGGAAGAGCCCCTGATCGTCCGGCCGACCTCGGAGACGATCATCGGCGACGCCTTCTCGCGTTGGATCAAGAGCTATCGGGACCTGCCGATGAAGATCAACCAGTGGGCCAATGTGGTCCGCTGGGAGATGCGCACGCGCCTGTTCCTGCGCACCTCAGAGTTCCTCTGGCAGGAAGGGCACACTGCCCACGTCAGCCGCGAGGACGCCCTGGCTTCCACGTTGCAAGCTCTCGAAATGTATCGGGAGTTCTCTGAAACCGTGCTCGCCATGCCGGTGATCGCCGGCGAGAAGCCTGAGAACGAACGCTTCCCTGGCGCGGAAGCCACCTATTCCATCGAATCGATGATGCAGGACGGCAAGGCGCTGCAGGCCGGCACCTCGCACTACCTGGGCACCAGCTTCTCCCGCGCCCAGAACATCCGCTACCAGAGCGATAGCGGTGATCTGGAATTCTGCCACACCTCGAGCTGGGGCGTGTCGACCCGCTTGATCGGCGGGGTGATCATGACCCACGGCGACGACGACGGCCTGCGCCTGCCGCCCGCCATCGCCCCGCGCCAGATCGTCGTGGTGCCGATGCTGCGCGGCAAGCCTGAGGACGCCGAGGTCCTGGCCTTCGCCGAGGGCCTGGTGAAGGCGCTGCACGAGAGGTCCGCCCTGGGCGAGCCGATCCGCGCCCTGCTGGACACCAAGGACCAGAAGTCGAGCGACAAGCGCTGGAACTGGGTGCGCCGAGGCGCCCCGATCATCGTCGAGCTCGGCCCGCGCGACGCCGCTAGCGGCCAGGTGACCTTCATGCGCCGCGACAGCCTTCGCGACGGCGACAAGGTGCAATCTCAGGCGATGTCGCGCGACGACTTCATCGACGCCGCGCCTGGTTTGCTGGCCGCGATCCAGCAGACCCTGTTCGAAGAGGCCAAGGTGCGCCTCGACGCCAACATTCGGGCCGACCTCGCCACCTTCGATCAGGTGGCCGAGTACTTCGGCAAGGTGTCGGACGAGGAGGAAGAAACCTCGGCCTTCAAGGGCTGGGTCCGCGCCTCCTGGTCGCGCCCGACGGGCGAGGCCCTGGACGCTGTCGAGCAGCGCCTCAAGGCCTTCAAGCTCACCCTGCGCAATGCGCCGATGAGCCAGCCGTCCAGCTTCGGACCCTGCGTCTTCACCGGCGAAGCCGGTGTCGAGGAGATCCTGATCGGGCGTTCCTACTAGTCGGCCTACTAACCGGGCGCTTCAGCGAGGTAGGTGGCGTAGACGCCGTCGTGGGTGCGCTCCAGCAGCGTAAATCCCGCCTCGCTGATCATCCGTTCCAGGATCCAGCCGAAGGTCGAGTGCTCCTCGCGCACGTGGCAGGCGCCGTCGGCCCGGCTGTAGCCGCTCTGTTGGATCAGGTCTTCGATCCAGCGCGCCGCCGTCAGCGGCACGGCGTCCGGCGTGCAGTTGAAGACCACATCGCGAATATAGATGCGGCCGCCGGGTTTCAGCGCATCGCGCATCCGGGTCAGGGCCACGGCCTTCCACAGGTCGGGCAGATGGTGCAGCGCCGCCTTGGTGACGATCAGGTCCAGGTCGCCTGACCCGGCGAAGGTCAGGAAGCCCTCGCGCTCGAAGGTGATGTTGGCCAGGCCTTGCGACTTGGCCCTGGCCTCTGCGGCGCGCAGCATGGCCGCCGACACGTCAATCGCGCGGACCGAGCCGGCCATCGTCGCGGCGGTGCAAGCCAGCAGCCCGGTCCCGCAGCCGATATCGGCCATAGCGGTCGTCGGCGTCACGCCGAGCCGGCTCAGCAAGGCGCGGTCGGCGTCGCTCGAGCCGCCTTGGCGGGCGTCATAGGTGGCGACCTCAGCCTCGTCCTCGAAATCGAGGCCGACCTGCTTGAGGTCGTCGTACCACCAGTCGGGTTGGGTCACGTCTATCTCCATCGAATAGGCGGATGGAGAGCTCTAGCCGGTCCATCCGCGAGGGAAGGGAACCGGCGAGAGAGCGGCCGCGTCAGGCCGAGTTCGTCCGTCAGGTCCCCGAGGCGGGGACGGCTACGTTCAGAACTGGGTGGGGCTGGGCGAGCATCAAGGCCGAGCTTAGGAGGTTCTTCGGCGCGACGCCAGACCGTTGTTACGCGGGCGCCAAAGTCCGTCTCCTAGACGATCTTGGAGCCCTCCTTGCCCCAATAGGCGTCGCGGATCAGCCTCTTGTAGAGCTTTCCGGTCGGATGCCGGGGCAGCTCCTGCATGAAGTCGATGACGCGCGGCGACTTCACGTGGCTGAGGTTGGCGCGGCAGAAGGCGGCCAATTCGGCTTTCAGATCCTCTCCGGCATTCGCCCATTCCATCGGCTGGATCACGGCGATGACCTGCTCGCCCATCTCCTCGTGCGGCCCGCCCACCACGGCGGCGTCGGCGACCTTGGGGTGGGTGATCAGCAGGTTCTCGAGTTCCTGCGGATAGATGTTCACGCCGCCGGAGATGATCATGAAGCTCTTGCGGTCGGTCAGGTAGAGGAAGCCCTCCTCGTCGACCCAGCCCACATCGCCCAGCGTCGTCCAGCCATGCTTGTTGGTGTTCTCGGCGATCTTCTCTGGAGCATTGTGATAGCTCAGCGGCGTGCCGCCGCCGAAGTAAATGGTGCCCTCGGTGCGCGGCGGGACCTCTTCGCCGTCCTCGCCGACGACGTGCAGCTCGGCGGTGGTCGCCTTGCCCACAGAACCCTTGTGCGTCAGCCAGTCGTGCGGGCCGATGTAGCAGAAGCCGTTGCCCTCGCTGCCGGCGTAGTATTCGTGGATCACCGGCCCCCACCAAGCCATCATCTGTTCCTTCACCGGCACCGGGCAGGGGGCTGCGGCGTGGACGGCTGAGCGCATCGACGAGACGTCGTACTTGGCCCGAACCTCGGGCGGCAGTTTCAGCATCCGGACGAAATGGGTCGGCACGAACTGGCCGACATCGACCTTGTATTTCTGGATGAGCGCCAGCGCCTCTTCCGGGTCGAACTTCTCCATCACCACCACCGTGCCGCCCAGGCGGTGGACGCTCATGCACCAGCGCAGCGGGGCGGCGTGGTAGAGCGGGGCCGGGGAAATGTAGACGCTGTCGTTCTGGAACCCGAACAGCCCCTGGGCCATCATCGCCAGCGCGTAGGGCGCGTCGATCGGCCCGCCGGTCAGGGGCGGTTTGATGCCTTTCGGACGGCCCGTGGTTCCGGACGAGTAGAGCATGTCCGCGCCGGCGGTCTCATCGGCGATCGGCGTCGCCGGGTGCTTGTCGCGAGCTGCTTCGAAGCTTTCGTAGGGCGGGCGGGCCTCTCCGACCATGAACAGCTTCACGTTGGGCGCCAGGGCGGGGATCTCATCGATCACCGGGCCGACGCCGGCCGAGGTGATCAGCACCTTCGCCTCGCAGTCGGTCAGGATGTACTCGATCTCGCCCGCGGTCAGTTTCGAGGAGATGCAGGCATAGTAGAGGCCGGCGCGCTGCGCGGCCCAGGCGATCTCGAAGAAGCGGGGATGGTTGTCCATCAGGATCGCGATCACGTCGCCGGCCTTCAGCCCCAGCGACCGGAACAGCTGCGCGCCCTGGTTGGAGCGGTCGTCGAGCTGCTTGTAGGTCACCTGTTCGCCGGAGCCGGCCATGATGTAGGCGGCGCGGTCTGGATGGGTCTGCGCGTGCGTAGCCGGATGCATGAACTCTTCCTTGCGGCGGTCGGGCGCTGTTTTCGCGCCTCGACCGTCCTCCCTGAATTATCGTTGTTCACTCACATATGCGGTGCTTGACGGACCGTCCGTCAAGCGGGGCGGAATGAACAAAACCACGGGAGGATGAGATGGCGAACCACAGCTTCGAAACCCTGGCCTACGAGCTTGAGGACGGGGTGGCGACGATCACCCTCAATCGTCCCGACAAGCTCAACGCCTTCAACACGCAGATGATGAAAGACCTGATCGCCGTGTTCGACGTCACCGACGCCGACGACGCGGTGAAGGCGGTGATCGTCACCGGGGCCGGGCGCGGCTTCTGCGCCGGGGCGGACCTTTCGGCCGGCGGCGAAACCTTCGACTACGACAAGCGTGGCGGCGAGGCCTTGGCCGCACGCCAGCGTGACGGGGTCCAGCGAGATGGCGGCGGACTGGTGTCGCTGCGGATCTATGACAGCCTCAAGCCGGTGATCGCGGCGGTGAATGGCCCTGCGGTCGGCGTCGGCGTGACGATGCAGCTACCCATGGATATCCGCTTGGCGTCCACCGAGGCGCGGTTCGGTCTGGTCTTCGCGCGGCGGGGCCTCAACCCCGAGGCCGCGTCGTCGTGGTTCCTGCCCCGGCTGGTCGGCGTCCAGACCGCGCTCGAGTGGTGCTACACCGGCCGGGTGTTCTCGGCGCAGGAGGCGCTGGATCGCGGCCTGGTGCGTTCGCTGCACGCGCCCGATGAACTGCTGCCGGCCGCCAAGGCCTTGGCCCGCGAGATCGTCGAGAACACAGCGCCGGTGTCGATCGCGATTACGCGCCAGCTGATCTGGCGGATGGCGGGCGCGCCGCACCCGATGGACGCCCACCGCGCCGACAGCCGCGGTATTCAGATCCGCGGCGCGATGGGCGACGCCCGCGAGGGCGTGATGTCGTTCCTGGAGAAGCGTCCCCCGGTGTTCCCGAACCAAGTCTCGACCGACTTGCCCGATATCTGGCCCCATTGGCAGGCGCCGGAATTCAAGTGAACGGCTGATTAAGCGCGGTGTGATTCGATGGGGTCGGGCTTTGCTCCGGACCTCTCATGAACCTACCGCAGTCGCCGTCTGATCTTGACCCCTTGCGGGAGGCCGCCCTGGCTTCCCGCGCCCGCGGGATGTTGTTGAGGCGGCTGGCCGACGTTGTCTGTCTGCCGACCTCGCGGGTGAACGCGTTCGAGCGGGCCATGACCGCCGACCTGTTGGTCGAAATGCTGCGCGAGGCTGAACCGGCCGAACGAAAGAAGGTCGCTGGACGGCTTTCCGGGATGTTGGAAATTCCCACCAGTCTCGTGCGCCTTTTCTTGCGCGATGAGGTGGAGATCGCCGAAGAGCTGTTGATCAACGCGGCCATCCTGTCCGACGCGGACTTGCTTGACTGTGCTCGCACGACCGGATTGGAGCATCGGCGTCTGATCGCCCTGCGTAGCGGCGTCAGCGAGGTGGTGTGCGACGTCCTGATCGAGTTTGGCGAGGTGCTCGTTCTGGAGTGCCTGCTCAAGAATAACGAGGCGCGGTTCTCGATGGGCGGGATCGAGGCGGTGTTGGCCCTGACCCGCGGCGACATGCGCTTGACCTCGACCCTGCTGAAGCGCCCCGAGTTGCGGCCAGCCCATGCCTATCTGCTCTTCTGGTGGGCGGACGCCGACACGCGCACCGCCATCCTTCGCCGCTTCGCCGTCTCGCGCGAGATCTTGCAGGACGCCGCCAGCGACATCTTCGCCATGGCGGCTGAAGAGAACTGGCAAGATCCCGTGTCGCGCAAGGCGCTGCAGTTCATTGAGCGCCGCCAGCGCAGCCGCGTCGTCTCGGAGGACGAGGCGGCCAAAAGCCTCGAAGACGCCGTGACGGGCGCCCAGCACGGCCTGACCGGGGATATCGCCGAGGAGATCTCGTACCTTTCCGGCATCAAACCGGAGACCGGCGCCCGCATCTTCACCGATCCGGGCGGCGAGGGCCTGGCGGTGCTTTGCAAGGCCACAGGGCTCCCGAAACAGGCCATTCGCGCGCTGTGGCGCGGCTTGAAGCGTTCCGAAGTCGATGGCGTGGGCGGAACATCGCCGGCCCTGGAACGGGTGATGGTCGTCTACGACATGATCGCCGTCGATCGTGCCCAGACGGTCCTCCGATATTGGAACTGGTCGATGACCTCCGTGCTCACGCCGGCGCTGCTTCGCGCAGTCCGAAACGACGATGAACACGCATCTGGCGAATACTCAGACCCAGAATGGGCGGCCATGCTGACGCTTTCCAAGGATTTTGGTCGCTGATCATTGCGGTTGTGGCATTTCACCGCATGGCAATAGTAGCGCCTTGCACAAGAAATTGGTGCGGTGCAGCAGCTATTCTTAGTCGTGAACACGTTCGTTGAAGAACAAGAGTCTGTTCCATGCTTGTGCTTGAGTTGGCTTCCAGATATCAACGCGATCACTGATGTCGTGAATCAGTCATCCCCCAACTTGGTGCAACCGCACTCACGGAACCGAGAAATATGGACGAGAAATCGGAAGTCATTGAGATGACGGCGGATATTGTTTCCGCGTATGTCGGAAACAATTCGGTCGCCGCGGCCGATCTCCCCAACCTGATCCAGAGCGTCCACCGTGCGTTGGCGGGTATTTCCTCTGGTTCCGATGTTCAGGAAGCCGCGCCCAAGGAACCTGCTGTCCCGGTTCGCCGTTCGATCACGCCTGATCATCTGGTTTGCCTGGAAGACGGCCGGAAGTTCAAGTCGCTCAAGCGTCACCTTCGTACGAAGTACAATATGAGCCCGGAAGAATACCGTGCGAAGTGGGGTCTTCCGAAGGACTACCCTATGGTTGCGCCGAACTATGCTAAGGCTCGTTCGGATCTGGCCAAGCAAATGGGCCTTGGCCAAGGTGGCCGTCAGGCTCCGCGCAAGCGCACCAAGTAAAAGTTCGGCAGCTGCCGACTTTCAAGCGCCCGCCCTAACCGGCGGGCGTTTTTGCGTCCGCAGGGTGCGACGCAAGCGCCCACTCGTCGATAAGCGCCACCTTTTGGCCTGATTTCCTGGGGGCGTCGCAGATTTCCACTTGCGGGCGAATCACCCTCTGGGCGATAAGTGATTCGTCGCGATTCCAAGGGGTTGTTAAGGAATCTGAATATGGCCGCACAGATCGGAGCTTCGGCGGCGGCCGCCCGCGCACACGAAGAGTTATATGCCTATTGGGCCCGCCTTCGGCATGGCGGCCAACTCCCAGGGCGCAACGATATTCGCCCCGAAGACTTCAAGCGTTTGCTGCCGACCGTCAGTCTGATCGACGTGCGTCGCGACCCGATGGAGTTTCGCCTGCGACTGGCCGGAACGGGCCTCTATGGCGTGTATGGCCGTGAGATTACGGGCCGCTCGCTGGGCGAGGTATACAACTCATCGGCGACGGATTACTGGCGCCAGGAGCTGACTAAGCTGGTTCATGAGCGTCGTCCGGCTGTTGGCGTGCACAGCCTCGCCTGGCGCGGCGCGGCGCATCTTTCCATCCTCTGGCTGCGGTTGCCGCTGGCTTCCAACGGCCGGGATGTCGATATGATCCTCGGCTATGACGCGGTGGTTGGCGTCCAGGGCGACACCGTCGTCAGCGGCATTCGCGCCGCCTGAACTCTAGGCTGCCGTCAGGGCTTCGGCGTCGCGCCGAACGCGACCGACCATCGAGGCCAGGCCGTTGGATCTTTGCGCCGACAGGTGACCGCTTAGTCCCAACTTGTCGAACGCCGCCTTGGCGTCGCTCGCCAGAATTTCCGCGGCCTGCTTGCCGGAGAACAACCGCAACAGCACCGCGATGAGGCCGCGCACGATGTGCGCGTCGGAATCGCCTCGAAACACGACGGTTCCATCGGCCTGTGGCTCGGTCACCAGCCAGACCTGACTGGCGCAGCCTCGCACCTTGTTGGCGTCGTTCCGCTCGGCGTCGGTGAGGGGCGCGAGTTCACGGCCCAGATCGATCACGTAGCGATAGCGTTCTTCCCAATCGCCCAGCAGGTCGAATTCTTGGGACAGTTCTTCGAGGTCTTGCGCGATCGTCGTCATATCAATGGCGACTTAGGCGCCGCAGGGCCCAAACGCAACAGGGCCTTAGGCCGCGGAAAGCCGAACTTTCGCAGTCAGGCCTTGGCCCGCCACGGATGAGAGCGTCAATCGGCCGTCCATCGCCAGACACAACAGCTCGACGATCGGCAGGCCCAGGCCCGCGCCCTCGCTTCTGCGTGTCAGAGCGTTTTCGCCCTGCTCAAAGGGCATGAGCAGACGCGGAATGTCGGCCGGATCGATGCCCGGCCCGTGGTCTATGATGGCGATTTCCACGTGTCGGCCGGCGGTTTCGGCGCGGATCGTGATTTCCGATCCCTCGGGCGCGAAGATGACCGCGTTCTGGATCAGGTTGGTCAGGATGTTCCTCAGGCCACGGGCGTCGGCGATGACCGCGGGCAGGGCGCCTTGGTTTTCGATGCCGATGGTCACGCGAGCCTGGGCGATTTCCTCGCGCAGGCCGTCCAGCACGTCGTCCAATGCGTGGTCGATCGACTCCGGCTGCAGGTCGATATCCATCGCGCGGCCTTCCAGCCGAGCGATCTCAAGCACCTGGTTCACAAGCTTCAACAGCCGGGCGCCGCTCATGCGGATGATCTCGGCGTATTCCTTGTATTGCGGCGCGCCCAGCGGGCCGTAGAGCTCGGAGGCGATGATCTCGGAGAAGCCCAGAATGGAGTTGAGCGGCGTGCGCAACTCATGGCTGGCCATGCGTAGGAAGGACCGCTTGGTTTCGTCCAAAGCCGCTTCGCGACGCGCGCGGGCGCTTGATCTCGGAGGCGAGTCGGCTTGCGCGGACTGCTCCGATTCAGACACTTGAACCGGTCGTGTGGGAGCCGCCTGGGCCATGGACTGAACTGAAAGCCTCGCGGTCTTTGACCTGACGAGACTTAGCCCCGCCGCGCTTACGATTTCCTTTCAATCAACAAGATCATGTGGTTCGAGCCATGAATGCGGTCGCGTCCAAGGCGAGCAGCCTCGCGGGGACTCACTAGGGCCGCTAAGATCGCGTCATCAGTACGCAACGTCAGCGAAGGAGGCGTCGAGACATCCGTGATCGAGAGCCCTATCGCTCGGACGACATCGAAGACCAAGCCGTCGGCCGCGTGCTCGATCCTGGTGCTGACCGGGCTTGGCGTGGCCGGCGCCCTCGCGGCGATCTTCACCGGCGGCGTGGCCGGCCCCTTCGCCGTATGGTGCCTGCTGCCATTGGCGGCGGCCGCGGTCATGAGCCATGGCGAACGTCTGGCCCTTGGCGCGGCGGTTTCGCTCGCGGCGGTCGGCGTGGCGGCGCTCGCCGGGCTGACCTTGGATATACCGGTCCCGAGACCGGCCCTGGCCAATGTGCTCGGGGTCCTCGCCTTGACCACGACGGTGGTCGGTCTGGCGGCTGGCCTGGTGATCCTGCAGCGCGGGGCGGGCGCTGACGCCAATCTGCATCGTCAAGCCGAGGCGCGGCTGCGCCAGATGCTGAGTGATCAGCCGCACCTGCTCGTCGCGATGAACGCGCGGGGCAAGCTCGCCGGCGCCTGGGGGCCGGAACCGGCTGGTGCGGCGGGCCTGGGCCAAGGACGGTTGTTGGCCGACTTCGTGGCGGCCGGCGATCAAAGCCGCGTGCAGGCGGCGATCGCTGCGGCGGTGGCCGATGGCGCGTCCGAAGTCGGGTTCGCGCCGGCGCAGGAGCCAGACGGCTGGCTGGCGCTCAGTCTCAGGCGCGTCGCCGACGGTCGCATCATGGGAACGGTTCGCGACAGCCGCGCGTCCCGCGACCGCGAGGCCGAGCTCGAGCGCGCCCGCGCCGACGCCGAGGCTCAGAACGCCGGAAAGTCGCGGTTCCTCGCCAACATGAGTCATGAGCTGCGGACGCCGTTGAACGCCATCATGGGGTTCAGCGACATCATGCGGCAGGGCTTGTTCGGCTCGCTGTCGGATCGTTACGCGGAGTACGCGGAATTGATCCACGACTCCGGCGGGCACTTGCTGGACCTCATCAACGACGTGCTCGACATGTCGAAGATCGAGGCGGAGCGGTTTGAGCTGTCGCGCGACATCTTTGATGCGCGTGATGCGGTCGCCGGCGTTCTACGACTTATGCGCGGTCAGGCCGATAGGGCCGGCGTGCAACTTCGCGGCTTGCTGCCCCGTGAGCCGCTCGATGTCACCGCCGACCGGCGCGCGATGAAGCAGATCGCCCTGAACCTGGTCTCCAACGCCTTGAAGTTCACGCCGCGTGGCGGCGCGGTCACGGTGACCATCCATGCCGACGGTCCGGTGCTGGAGCTGGTCGTGGCCGATACCGGCGTCGGCATCAGCGCCGAGGATATGCAACGGCTCGGGCGTCCATATGAGCAGGCGGGCGGTCCCGCCCAGCGGGCGACCGGAACGGGGCTGGGCCTGTCCCTCGTCCGCTCGTTCGCTGAACTCCATGGCGGCGAAATGGAAATTGAAAGCCGGTTGGGCGAGGGGACCACGGTGACCGTGCGGTTGCCGGTGATCGAACACCCGATGTCGGATCAAACGTCCTAGCGGCTGGCGACCTGCAGGAAGGCGCGACCGGCCGCGAAGTCGCCCACCTCGACATAGGCGCGGCGGACATTTTCGCCTTGGCCGCCCGCGAACAGGAACTCGACGGCTACGGCCTCGCGCGGGTCGAGCTGGGCCAGGGCGTAGGCTGCGCTCGGTGGGAAGCGGAACGCCCAGGCCGACTTCATGTCCTTGGGCATCAGGTCCAGTCCGGCGGGGCTGCGCGCCTCGGCGGAATAGACGCTGCGGGCCGAGGCCGGCGGCAGGCGACGAGCCAGCGGCAGGGTGGCCAGCGGCTGACCGCGCGTGTCGAGATAGGGCCCCTGGGTCGTTGCGGCGTCGCGCAGGACCAGACGTGCGGCGTACGGGGTCTTGCCGTCGGGAAACTGAGCCACGGCCATGAGCGAGTTGGCGCCGTCACGACCGGCCAAACCGAAAATCATCCGGTTCCAGCCGAAGCTCGCGGTCTGTTGCAGGCGCCAGCGGACGGCTGTGCCGCTCGCGCGGTCGGCACGCCATTCGGCGAGTTCGCCAGGATAGGTCATGCGGCTGAGTTGAGCATAGCCGTCGAAGGCCTGGCGCACCCGAGCGGCCGCCAGGTTGAGGTCGTCGGAGTCGCAAGGCGTCGCGGCGGCCTTGGCCCATGCGCGCCGCTCCACCGCGGCGAGCTCGGCCTTGTCGAGGCCAGCGCGAAGCGCTGCGCCACGCGCTTGCATGCGGCCTGCCGCCAGGGCGGTCCCGACCGGGGCTTGGAACAGCCCGCATCGGGCGTCAGCGGCGGTCATCACCGTGCGCTCGTAGAAGAGGTCGGCGGCCTGGGCCATCGACACACCGGGCGCTGCGAGGAGCACCCCCGCCGCGGCCAGACCCATCCATCCACACACGACGCGCCGCGCGGTTCTGCGCGTACTCGTCATGTTTCCTTCTTTTCTCGTATGTTCGAGAACGTCGGGCGACCGTAGAAGCTCAGCCTTTCCGCTCTGTTATCGAGACCACAAAAAATGCTGCTTTCCACCGACATCTGGGTCGCGGCCCTGATCCGCCGCGTGGAACTGGGCGGCGGATATGCGGTGGTGGTCCGCAAGGGCGACGCCCGGGCCGGCAGCGTCCTGGTCAAGGTCATGAACCGCAGCGACCGCACCTTCAGGCTCTACGGCGAGGCTACGCGCGGCGACGGTGAGCGGGTCTGGATGCGTCCGGCGCTATCGGATCAGGAGACCGATCTGGATCGCTACATCGAGCGCGCGATCCGTATCGACCCCGATATCTGGGTCGTCGAGGTCGAGGACAAGGATGGTCGCCACTTCCTGACCGAGCCGGTTGAAGAAGGTTAGCAGGCAAGGTTAGCGGCCGGTTTACCGCCTTCCTCAACGGCTGCGAAAGCACGCCCGTGGCAAACAGTCGCGTTCCCGTAATGTGAGCGCTTGCCTCGTATGCTCTTTCTCCTGAACGACGTGGTGCTGAACTTGAGCGGCATGAGCCTGTCGCCAAAGCTGGCCAGCAAGCGGTTCAGGGCGTTGCCGTTCAATGTGGTGAGCCAACTCGGCCAGGAACTCTACTCCGAAGATCCGTTGCTGCATTTTGATCGGCCCGAGCGCGCGCGCCGGCTGGCGACCCTGATCATCGCCAAGGCGCCGGCCATCAACGCCGCCCTGTTTGTCGCCCCCCGATACGGCTGCGCGCCGGAGGAGGTGGCTTTGCGCTACGCCAATGTCGATTTCGAAGTCATGGCCAGACTGAGCAAGCGCCAGGACGAGGGCCAGATGGACGCCGTCTGGACCGACCGGCAGGTCTGGCGACGACTGGCCGCCTAGCGGGCCCGCGAGGCCTCATCGGCCACGGCTTTCTCGGTATCCCAGACGCGCGAAACCAAGCGCGGGCTTTCGCGCGAGGCTCGGCTGCGCTACCTGCGGGCTATGAGCAATTCCCCCGCCGCCGAGGCCGCCCGCCGGCGCACCTTCGCCATCATCTCCCATCCGGACGCCGGTAAGACGACCCTGACCGAGAACGTGCTGCTGGCCGGGGGCGCGATCCGCGCGGCCGGCGCGGTGCGCGCCCGCGGCGAGAACCGACGCACCCGGTCGGACTGGATGAAGATCGAGCGCGAGCGCGGGATCTCGGTCTCGGCGAGCGTTATGACTTTCGATCACGCCGGGCTGATGTTCAATCTGTTGGACACGCCAGGTCACGAAGACTTCTCGGAAGACACCTATCGGACCCTGACCGCAGCCGACGCCGCCGTCATGGTGTTGGACGCCGCCAAGGGGATCGAGCCTCAGACCCTGAAGCTGTTCGAAGTCTGCCGCCTGCGCGACATTCCGATCGTCACCTTCATCAACAAGATGGACCGCGAGGCGCAGGACCCCATCGAGCTGCTGGACGAGATCGCCTCGAAGCTGGCGCTGGATCCGGCGCCGTTGTTCTGGCCAGCCGGTTCGGGCGGGCGCTTCAAGGGCATGCTCGACCTGCGTAACGACAAGTTCCTGCCGTTCGCCAAGAAGACCAACGACAACAAGGACGAGGGGCACCCCGACGCCATTGCGTTCCATGGCAATGCGGTCAACAGCTACCTCGACCCCGACGAACAGGCGGAGCTGGAAGAGGGCGCGATGCTCATCCAGGAGGCGTCCAAGCCCTTCGACCCCAAAGCCTTCCTTGAGGGGCACATGACCCCGGTGTTCTTCGGGTCCGCCTTGCGCCACTTCGGCATCGATCAGTTGCTGGAGGGGCTAGGCGCCTATGCGCCGCCGCCGAAGGCTGTCGCTGCGGTCAAGGGCGGGGAGCCTATTCACGTCGCGCCCGGCGATCCGGAAGTCACCGGCTTCGTCTTCAAGGTCCAGGCGAACATGGACCCCAACCACCGCGACCGGATCGCCTTCCTGCGGCTGACCTCGGGCAAGTTCCAGCGCGGCATGAAGCTGAAGGTGCAGAACACCGGCCGTCAGCTTTCGGTCAATGCGCCGATCATGTTCTTCGCCTCCGACCGGGAACTGGCCGAAGAAGCTTTCGCCGGCGACGTGATCGGCATCCCGAACCACGGCGTCCTGCGGGTTGGCGACAGCCTTTCGGAGACCGGAACGCTGCGCTTCGCGGGCCTGCCCAACTTCGCGCCGGAAATCCTGCAGCGCGTGCGCGTGAAGGACCCGCTGAAGGCCAAGCACCTGAAGAAGGCCCTCGAGGGTCTGGCTGAGGAGGGCGTGACCCAGCTGTTCCGCCCGGTGATCGGCGCCGACTTCATTGTCGGCGCGGTGGGGCCGCTGCAGTTCGAGGTCATGGCCGACCGTCTGGCCAACGAATATCAGCTCGACGTGCTGTTCGAGCAGGCTCCCTATTCCGAAGCTCGCTGGCTGACCGGGTCAAAGGCCGACGTCGAGGACTTCGCCGGCAAGCACAAGAGCGCCATGGGGACCGACATCGACGATCAACCGGTGTTCCTGGCCAAGTCGTCCTGGGAAATGGGCTATGTCGCCGAACGCTTCCCGAAGATCGGCTTCGAGCGTTCCAAGGAACGCGCCTAGCCAGAAGCGGTGCTAACTACGCAAGTTCCGGGCCAGTTAGGGTTAACGTCCACACACAAGAAAGTCAGACTTCGTTAACCATAGTTGGACAATTAACCACTTGTTTACGATCTCGGCTCCGCGTTTGCTCCACGAGGTCTGAACCTTCCGTAGGCGTCTCGTCATGGGACGCCGGGGGGTGATCGGAGCCTTGCCATGTTCGAGTTCGGTCGGGAGCTAAAGCGGTTGTTCGGCGCGGACGCCGTCAACGCGCCGCGTGATGGTTTGACGGGCGGTGACGCCTCGTTGCTGGAACTGCTCGACCTGCGGATGATCGCCAAGGAAGGTCGCGCCGCCGATATCGCCGCGGGGCGCGTCGGGGCCAAGGATGAGGCTCAACGCCGCCTGGAGAGCGCCATTGTCTGGCGCGAAGTCGCCCGCCGGTCCGGCGACGCGGCGTCGCTCCGCAAGGCCGCCGCCACCGCCGAAGCTGCAGCCGAGGCCTTCGGCCGTAACCGCCGGCCCGATGGCTGGGCGCGCGCGCGCTGTGAGCAGGCCTTCTGCGCCATGCTGGGCGCTGAGCTATTTGGCGACGAGGGGCTGAACGCTGCCGCTGAGGTCGCCTTCCGTGACGCCCGCTCGGCCGCACGCGGCGGGCTATCGTTGCCGCTCGCCGATGTCGGCATCGCCGCCATCGAGGCCCGCGCCATGATGTCGACCGGCGACGCCCAGGCCGCGCGTGTCGCGGCGGCCAGGTTTGCTCATCCGATCGCCGGACTTCAAAGCCTCACACGACGCTGCCGGGCCGCGCGGCTGTTGGCCGTCGAGGCGCGCCTCGTCTTGGCGGACCTGCTCATCGGTTGGGGCGCGCGGCTGCGTGACAGCGAACTGCTGGCCATGGCTCGCGACGAGGCCGATTGCGCCGCCAAGGGGCTGGATGCGGCTTATGAGCCGTTGAGCTGGGCCCGCGCCATGGCGCTTCGCGGCCAGGCCCTAGCCCTGGTCGGCGAGGTCAATGGCGAGGTCGAGGTTCTGGCGCAGGCCGTTGGCGACTTGGCCGAAGTGGTCGGCGAGTTGTCCCGCGAGCAAAGCCCTCTGGACTGGGCGCGAAGCCAGACGGCGTTGGCGCAGGGCCTCCAGGCGCTGGGCGAGGCCGGCGGCTCCGAGCGCGCCTACGAGCAGGCGGTGACTTGCTACGATCGGGCCGCTCACGTCCTGAAGAAAATCCCGGCGCTTTCGCTACGGGCTTTCGGCGCTTCGAACCGCGCCCTGTGCCTCGCGCGGTCGGCCGAGCTGACCGGTGATCTGACGGTGCTCGACGCCGCCGAGTCCGCATTCAAGATCGAACTGACGGCGATCACCGCCCGGCGCGATCCCGCCGCCTGGGCGTTGCTGCAAGTGAACCTCGCCCGACTCTATGAGGCTCGGCTGGACATAACCGGCAAGGATCGCGGTGAACGCGCCAGCGCCGCCTTGGCCCTCAACGCTGCGCTCGATGTGTTCGGGGAACTTGGCCTTCGTTCGCTCAGCATTGTCGCCGCCGATGCGCTTGAGCGCCTGGCTGGCGGACCCATCGCGAGCGCGCGCTCCTCCTACTAGTCGGCGCTATGCAACCCCTGGTCGGCCATGCAAGCATGGCCGGAACAACGGGGGCGTTGATGTCGTCATTCTATACTCCGGCCGGGTTTGGCCTCGCGATCGCATGGGCGGGAGTCGCTTGCGCCGCGCCTGCGACGACCCCGGCTGACTGGCTCAGACAGCCCCGATCCGAGGATTTGTTGACCGTTTGGCCCGCCGAGGCTTGGAAAAGGGGGATGGGCGGCAAGGCCACCATCGCCTGCGAGATCAGTGTTCAGGGCGCTCTCCGCGCCTGTGTCGTCGAGAGCGAGTCGCCGTCTGGCGCGGGCTTCGGCGCCGCGGCGATCGCCTTGACGCCGCAACTTCTGATGAAGCCCGCCACAAGTGATGGAAAGCCTGTGGTGAGCGCCGTGCGGATCCCGGTGAATTTCCCGACACCGGACGTCGCGACCGGCACTCGACTTCCTGGCGTCGGCGGGTTCTCAGCGATGAGCCGCACGAGCGTATCGGGTGTGTCTTGGTTGACCGCTCCAACCTACGACGATGTCGCCGCCGCTTACCCGGCCAAGGCGCGCGCCAAGCAGGTCGGCGGCAGGGTGACCTTGAACTGCTCGTTCAAGAGCAAGGGGCGGGTTGGGGACTGTGATGTGCTTGCTGAAGAACCCAAGGGTGAGGGCTTCGGCAGCGCTGCGAAATCGCTGGTGGATCAGTTTGTCGGGCCGACCGAGCTTGCCGATGGGGGCAGCATCCTAGGTGTGCTGACGCAGATCCCCTTCACGTTCAGCGTTGAAATGCTGGACGCCGACAAGCGCGTGATCGGCAAGCCCCAGTGGCGCGCGCTTCCCACTGGCGATCAGTTCCTCGGTGGCTACCCGCCGGAGGCGCTGACGGCCGGCGTACACACGGCGAAAGTCGTTATGAGTTGCGGCGTCGGTGCGGAGGGCAAGGTTGAAAACTGTGTCACCACGTCGGAACAGCCGGCGGGACTGGGGTTTGGCGCGGCGGCGGTCGCACTGTCCAGCGCGTTCCAGGTGACGGCGTGGACAGCCGAGGGGCTGCCCACAATCGGTGGCAAGATCCGCGTCCCCATCCGCTATGAGGCGCCGGAGACGGAGGCGCAGCCGTGATGGTGGTTCAATAGCAAGGCGCGGGACTGGTTTGCGCTATGCAACGGTTGGGCGGTGGTGCAGACCACAGCCGTAGCGTTCTGGGGGAATAGTGAAAATACAGTGCTTTGCGTCGAGTTTGGCGCTTTCCGTTGCGATTGCATGCCCGGTCGCGGCGGCTGAAACCGCAGCGAACTGGTTGAAAGGTCCGACGCCGGAAGACTTGCTGACGGTGTGGCCGCGCGACGCCTTCAAGCGGGGCTATGGCGGCAAAGCGATCATCGCATGCCAGGTCAGCCTGCAGGGGGCTTTGCGCGATTGCTCGGTCGAGAGTGAATCGCCGTCTGGCGCGGGCTTCGGCTCAGCTGCGATCGCGCTGACGCCTCAATTCTTGATGAAGCCTGCCACGCGCGATGGAGTTCCCGTGGTCAGCGCCGTCCGCATTCCAGTGATCTTTCCTACCCCGGAAGTTCCGACCGGCACGCTGCTGCCTGGAGCGGGCTTCTACACCAATTTAGCCCGTGTCAGCCTCAGTGACATTTCTTGGACGGTCGCCCCGTCCTACGCGGAAGTCGCCGCCGCCTACCCTCAAAAAGCGCGCGCGAAGCTGGTCGGAGGGCGAGCGACCTTGAGTTGCACGTTCAAGGCTGGCGGGCGTATCGGATCCTGCGACACCGTCGCCGAAGAACCAAAAGGACAGGGTTTCGCCGCTGCGGCGAAGTCGTTGACCGGCAGTTTCGTTGGTCCCACCACCCTGAGTGACGGATCAAGCACCGTCGGCATGGATATGCAGATCCCGTTCACCTTTGCGGTCGACATGCTGGTCCCCGGCAAGCGCGTCATGGGCAAGCCGCAGTGGCGCTCGCTTCCTAGCGGCTCGGATTTCGCCAAGGTCTACCCCGCTGCGGCGGTGGCGGCCGGCGTCCAGGGCGCGCGGGTCGCCATGCTGTGCGAGGTCGGCGCCGAAGGGCGGCTGATGGACTGCTCGGTTGAGAGTGAAGACCCGAAGGGATTGGGCTTTGATCAGGCTGCATTGGCGCTAGCGACGGCCTTCCAAGTGAAAACCTGGACGGCGGAGGGCTTGCCCACAGTCGGCGGAAAGATCCGCCTGCCCATTCGCTATCAGCCGCCTCAAGCGGCCGAAGCGTCGCGATAACCTCAAGAACGGGTTGCGGGGCTGCCGAAGCTCCGCCCACGCCCTATGCGGCGATGTCGGTGGAGTTTCGGCGCACGCGCCAGAAGCGGATGGTGCGCTGGGCCGCTTCACGGGGGAGGGCTTCGTAGAGTTCGCCGTACTCGCGCGCGCGACCCATGGCGTTGGTGTCGCGGTCGAGCATCAGAACCGCGAAGGTGAGGTAGAGCGAGCGATCGAAGCCGGCGGCCTTGCAGACGATGGACAGCGCGTCCAACTCGCGACGTTCCAGGATGCGGCGCGCCGTATGGAAGTCGATGTCGGCCAACTCGCTCAGCGCCACCAGGAACTTGGTGGTTTCGCGCGCGCGAAGGAAGCCGGCCAGGACAGGTGGGGTGAGGGCGTCGCGGTCGCGTAGTGTGCGGACCTGGGCTTGGGCCTCGGCGTAGTCGGCCGGCAGAGCTCCGTCGCGGGTGGCCAGGCGCGTGCGGCCCGCGGCGAGGGCGGCGTCCAGCGCCGCCGGATCGACGGCGGCGTTGCGGGAAAGGATCTCGCCCCGCAGCCGGCTCTCAACCACAAAATACATCTCGTTGAGCAGGTCGATCGGCAGCGATTTGCGCGCGACGACAGCCTCATGCAGATCGGGGTTTTCGACGGCGCGGTCGACCACGATCTCTTGGGTTTCACGCGACATCAGCGCGCCCTCGTTGGCCAGCAGGACGCCCAAGGTGGCGTCGTCGCCTCGTTCGACAATGGCTTCGGAGACGGCCTCGGGCACCATGGGGCGCTGCGAGATGGCGCGCAGGTGATCCTGGCCGCGGGTGCGGATCACTGAGAGCAGGTCGTCTTCAGTCAGGGCCTTGGACGTGGCAAGCACCGGGCGGGCCACATCGATGGAGATGTCGCGTGCCAGGTCACGCAGCAGGCCACGCGGAGCGGTCTCGGCCTCGGCCATGCGTTGGGCCAGTTCGGCGCGGACGGCTTCCTCCATCTCGCCCGCCAGTTGGCTCATGACGTCGTCAAAGAGGCCAAGCTCGTCGGCGCCATGCGTGGCTTCGGCCGAGAAGAACAGGTCGGTGACGCCGCGCAGCAGTTCTCGCCGCCGTTCGCTGGACGGCTCCTGGGCCATCTCGATCAGGTCGTGAAGTTTGCTGCGCATGGGTTCGCAGGGTTAACCCAAGGCGCTTAATCGCCGCCTAACGGTTGAGCTTAACGGCCTCGCCACCACCTGAGGCCGGCTCGTTCCGCGCGGTCGAGCAGGGCGTGCAGAACCACGCCCATCAGGCCCAGCACCACCAAGGCCGCGATCATGCGGGCCGTCTGCAGCTTGTTGCCGGCGTCCAGGATCTGCCAGGCCAGGCCGCGCACGCCGCCCGACCCGGCGCCGAACTCGGCCACGACGGCGCCGATGATCGCCAGGCCCGCGCCCACCTTGTGGCCCTCCAGCAGGAACGGCACCGACGACGGCAGCCGCAGGCGCATGACCCGGCTCCAACGACCGGCCCCATAGAGGTCGAATAGTCGCTCAAGGTCCGGATCGGCGGCGCGCAGTCCGGTGACCGCGCCAGAGAAGATCGGGAAGAAGGCGACCAGCACGGCCAGGGCGATGATCGCCCGCTCGGGATGATCTATACCGGCCCAGATCAACACCAGCGGGGCGATGGCGACCACTGGCGTCACCTGCAGCACCGAGGCGAGCGGCCGCACGGCCGCCTCCAGGATCGGGTTCAGGCCGATGATGATGGCGACGGCGATGGCCACGATGCTGGCGATGACCAGGGCGATCAGCGCCGTCGACAGGGTGATCCAGGCCGCGGCCATGAGGCTGGGCAGGTTTTCGACTAGGGCCACGGCGACGCCGGACGGGGGCGGCAGGAAATAGGCCGGCACGCCCATGGCGCGCACCGCGAGCTCCCAAGCAGCGAGCAGGATCGCGATCAGGACGAAGGGGGCGAGCGCGCGGGTCACGCGGCGGCGTCCATGCCAATGGCCAGCAGGTGGGACACCTCCTCGACCGCACTGCGGAAACTCTCCGAGGTTCGGAAACCGGCTGGACGGGGCAGCATGCCGTCGACGTCGGCGATCCCGGCGATCCGGCCGGGGCCGCGGGTCAGCACCACCACGCGATCGGCCATGTAGACGGCCTCCTCGACATTGTGGGTGACGAAGACGATGGCGGGACGCGAGGCGGCCCACAGCGCGAGGACATCGTCGGCCAAGGTGCGCCGGGTGATCTCGTCCAGGGCGGCGAAGGGTTCGTCCAGCAACATCAGGCGGGGCTCGACGACCAGGGCGCGCGCCAGGGACACCCGCATGGCCATGCCGCCGGACAGCGTCGCTGGCCGAGCGTTTTGCGTCGCCGCCAGGCCGACGCGTTCCAGGGCCACGGCCGCGCGCGCGCGCGCCTCGTCGCGGTGAACGCCGGAGAGTTCGAGCGGCAGGGCGACATTGCCTTGGGCTGTCAGCCACGGCGCAAGGGTCGGCGCCTGGAACACCACGGCGGTTTCGCCGCGGCCGGCCGCCCTTTGAAGCGTACCGCGCGTGGGGCCTTCCAGCCCGGCGAGCAACCGTAGCGCAGTGGACTTGCCGCAGCCCGAGGGGCCGACCAGGGCCACGACCTCGCCGGCGCCGATCGACAAGGTGATCGGGCCCAGGGCGCGGCCGCGCCCGGGATAGTCGACCTCGACCTCGTCCAGTGTCGCGACTGTCACCGCCTGTCGCCGTCTACTTCGCCGTCGCGGGGGCGACGAACTGCAGAGTGTAGGCGCGCTTGTAGTCCATGGTCGGCGGGTAGACGCCTTGCTCGGAAGCGACCTTGAAGAACTCCGCCCACCGGGCGTCGGTCATCACTCCGATGCCGCCGGTCTTGGCGTCGCCGGAGTCGACGATGCCGTAGGAGCGCAGCTTTTCGCGGGCCTGATCGAGGACGTCCTGGGTCATTTCCGGATTGTCCTTCCTGATCAGGGCGTCGCCGGGCGCTGCGTCGCCTTCGAGATAGCTCGTCCAGCCGGCCGCCGAGCCCTCGACCAGGGCCTTCACCGCCGCCGGATTCTTGGCGATCAGGCTGTCTGGAACCAGGATCATCGTCGCGTAGCCGGGATAGCCCTCGTCGGCGAGCAGGAAGACCTTGGCCTTCAGACCGGCCTGCTTCTCGATCGTATAGGGCTCGGAGGTGACATAGCCCTGCTGGACGACGCGCTTGTCGGAGAGGAAGGGGGCGGCGTTGAAGGTGTATTTGCGGACCTGATCGTCGGTGAAGCCGTACTTCGACTTCAGCCAGACCCAAAAGGCGCTGACCGAGGCGTCCGAAAGCAGGATCGGTCTGCCCTTCAGGTCGGCGATCTTCTCCAGGCCCTGGTCCGGGTGGGCGATCAGGACTTGCGGATCCTTCTGCATCATGGCGGCCACGGCCTTAACCGGGATGTTCTCCTTCGCCAGGTTCATGACGATGAAGCTGTTGGAGCCCATGCCCGCCTCGACCGCGCCGGAGGCCAGCAGTTGCGGCACGTTCACGCCTGGGCCGCCCTGGACGATCTGCACATCCAAACCGCGCTTGGCGTATTCGCCGGTCGCGACGGCCTGATAGAAGCCGCCCTGTTCGGCCTGGGCGCGCCAGTCAGTCGCGAACCGGATCTTGATCGGCGCTCCCTCGGCGGGGGCGGCCGCCTGCTTTTCGCCGGGCGAGCAGGCGCAAACCAAGGCCGCGAGCGCGACGGCGGCGAGACGCAAGACCTTCATGGACATCCCCCAGACTGAACGGGCGCGAGCCTATGCGCTGGCGCGCTTCGTTCCAAGGTCGCAGGTGCGGGAAGTTTAAGCCGCCTCGGCTTTTCGTTCCGGCGACAGCCATTTGACCAGCACGTCGTGCAGGGCCTGAATCTGGATGGGTTTACCCACGGCCGCGTTCATTCCTGCCTTCAGGCACGCGGCTTCCATTTCCGGCATGACGTCGGCGCTCATGGCGATGATGGGCAAGGTGGCGTTGGCGCCGCCCAGAGCGCGGATGGCGCGCGTCGCTTCCAGCCCATCCATGCGCGGCATGTGAACGTCCATCAGGATCAGATCGCAGGCGCTCATCTTGGCGGCGGCGACGCCTTCTTCGCCGTTTTCGGCCAGGATCACCTCGCAGCCGAGCAGGCCGAGCACCGTGGCGCCCAACTCCCGGTTCATCGGGTGATCGTCGACCAGCAGAATCCTCGCGCTCAGGGCCTTGTCGCCCTTGGGGGCGAGGGGCTGGGGCATGCCCATCTCCGCGCGCGGCGCAGCGATCTCGAACCAGAAGATCGAACCGACACCCGGCGTACTGTCGACGCCGATCTTGCCGCCCATCAGCTCCACCAGCCCTTTGCAAATGGCCAGCCCCAGGCCGGTCCCGCCGTGGCTCCTGCTCACCGAGGAGTCGCCCTGGCTGAAACGCTTGAACAGGCGCTCGACCTGGTCGGAGGGGACCCCGATCCCTGTGTCGGTGACCTTGAAGCGCATCAGGTTCGAAGCGTCGCCTTGTTCGAGGACCTGGACCTCGAGCCCGACGCGGCCGCGCTCGGTGAACTTGATGGCGTTCGACAGCAGGTTGAGCAGGATCTGACGCATCCGCAGGTCATCGATCATCACCGCGGTTTCGACGGGGCCGATGAAGCTGAGCTGCAGATCGATGTCCTTGCGGCGAGCGGCCTCGCCGACGATGGCCAGGGCGTCTTGAGCGATCGCGCGCGGCGTCACCCGGTTTGGCCGCAGTTCGACCTCTCCGGCTTCGACCTTGGAGAAGTCCAGGATGTCGTTGACCACCGCCATCAGCGAAGCGCCGGCGCGGTCAATCAGCGAGAGCTGCCGTCGGGCGGGCTCTGGCATGTCTTCGCGTTTCAGCAGGACCTCGGTGAAGCCGACGATGGAGCTCATCGGCGTGCGGATTTCATGGCTCATCGTGGCCAGGAACTGGGTCTTGGCCACGCCCGCCGAAACGGCGCGGGTCTGGGCGGCGCGTGCGACCCGCGTGCGGCCGATCCACAGGCGTTTCATCCGCTTCTGGTCAGCGATGGCCATTGCGGTGGCCAGGCTGGTGAAGAAGGCGACGGCGATCAGGAATTGCAGGCTGCGGGTCTTCTCGGCCAGCGACCACCCGATGAGGCTTGGGGGCGAGGGCAGGAGGACGACGAGCGATGAGAGAGTGACAGCCATGATCAGCGCCGCCACCGCTGCGCCTCTCGGTCCCAGACGGAAGCAGAGCAGGGCCAGGGCGGGGAAGATCAGTAACGCCATCGGGAAGCGGACGGGGATGAACGTCGCGGCGCTGACCGCGATGATCAAAGCATAGAGCCCGAACTGTTCGACGCCGGATCGGCGAAAATCTCGGATCATGTCCGGCCGGGCCACCAGCAGGACGGCGGGCAGCATGATCGCCATTCCCAGGGCGTGACCGTAAAACCAGCTGGTCAGGACAACATTAAAGTTGCGGCCGTAAAGCGTGAAGAGATCGGCGGCGACAATGGCCGTGACCCCGGTCGCGGGTGCGACCGCCAGGAGGATCAGCCGGGCGACGCGGTTGAAACTGGTGAGGCGCAGGGTCGCTCCGCAGGCGCGTCGGGCCAGCCAGGCCGCGCCGAATGCTTCGGAAAACGTGAGGGTGGGGAATAGCAACGCCGCCAGCGGCGGGTTCCCGATGACGAGATTGCTGGCGAAATTGAGCACGAAGCAGATGCCGGCCAGCCCCAGGCTCCAGCGCCAGGGCAACAGCAGGAAGGCCGCCGCCAAGATGCCGCTGGCGAACCAAATGACAGCCACGCCTTCGCCCGCCCGCGTCAGGGTCAGGCTGAACAGCATGCTGACGACGTAGGCCAAGGCCAGGGCGCCGCTGAGCATCAGGTTGTGAGACCACGTGGTCCGGGGTGGCATCAGGGTTTCCGCTTCTTCTCGGAAACCCTGCGCCCGCCTTAGAAACCAAAGGTTTAAGGCTGTGGTCGTGGGGACAGTATGTCGCATGCCGGCGCGACGGGGGCGGCGCAAGCTCGGGGGGCGAGGGAGGGTGGCGACCTATCCACAGGATTACGACCATCAGGGCCCGTTTCAGGCGGTTTGCTCTAACCTTGTTATGGTGAACCGATCTATGCGACGGCTTGGCTGGAGATCTTGGTTAAGAGAGGCCTTGGCGTGGGAGTTCGGGTGCGGATTGCGGTGACATTCGTTGTCCTCGCGGGCACGGCCTACGCACACAGCGCGGCGGCCGAGCTGAATGACGCCTCCGCGAGCGCCGTCCAGCGCCGCGCGATCGTCGCCAGCGGACTGCCCCGCGCCTCGATCGTTTCGGTTAAGCCCGACATGGTGGTTGCGATCCGCAGCCGTGGAACCCCGAGCGCCGGCGGTGGTGTGATCGAGGGCGTCGTCCTGCAAGGCGAAGTCGTTTCCAGCAATGCAGCCCAAGTGATGGGCTATCGCTCCATGCGTTCGACCGTGAACGTCGATTGCGTCCGTCGCCGTGACCTGGTGGTGAAGATGGCGGTCTACAGCGAGCCCAATGCCCAGGGCGAGGTGGTCAATCGGCAGGTGCCCGGGGGGTGGGTGCAACCATCTCCCGACGCCTATCTGTCCGACGTCATGCGCAGCGTCTGCGCTTCAGTGCCGCGTACCGCCGTGGCCGAAACACCTGCTCTGCCCGTGAAGGTTCGCAGCGCGCCTGCGCCGAAAGAGGCGCCGCCTGCGCGGGCTCTCGCGCCCATTTCGCCGCCGACCTCCATCTCGCCGCCGGCTCGAACGCGTACCGCGATGTTGAACGCCGACCGGCCCGTTCCGACGTCCGTCGACGCGCGCATGGCGCGGGGCGACGAACCGCCCGCGCCGCTCTCACCACCGCCCTCCAGGGACGCAGCCGAGGTGCGCTTGCGGCCGATGGTGTCGCCGCCGCCGCCAACAAGGGCCCCGACGAGCGAGGCCAGAGCCGCCGCGCCACGGGCGGCCGCGTCGAAGCCTGTCGCTCCGAAGCCTGTCGCTCCGAAACCCTCAGCGCCGGGCAAGATCAGCGTGCAGATCGCCGCCTCGCCAACCGAGGCTCAGGCCCGCGAGGCCTTGGCCCGGGTTAAGGGAAAGGTGAAGACGCCGTTGTCGACCTCGGTCCGGAGCGTCACTGTCGAGGGCAAGGTCTACCATCGGGCGCTGATCACCGGCTTCCAGAACCGCACCGATGCGCAAGCCTTCTGCGGCGCGCTCGGGAGCGCCTGCTTTATCCGCTAGCGGCTGGCCTCCAGCGCCTCGCGTCGCTCTTCCAGCCCCAGCCATTCGTCTTCGGCCGACGATAGCTCGCGCCGTGCGGCCTCGAGCGCTTTGTTGATGCGCTCGAACGCGGCCACGTCACGCGCGTAGAGCCCAGGATCGGCGAGGTCGGCCTCAAGCTTGGCGATCTTGGCGGGCAGGGCGGCGATGGCGGCCTCCAGTTCCTGCAGGCGGCGCTGATCCTTGTAGGAGAGCTTGGTCGGTTTGGCGGCTTCGGTCTTCGCCGGAGCGGCCTTTGGCGCCGGAGCGCTCGGGGCGGCGATGGCGCGGAAGAAGCCTGGGTTCTGCGACAGGAAATCTTGCCAGCCGCCGGGTGTCTCCACGACCTTGCCACGGCCGTCCAGGGCGATGGTCGAGGTGGCCAGCCGGTCGATGAAGTCGCGATCGTGGCTGACCAGGATCAGTGTGCCTTCATAGTCGGCGAGCAGGTCCTCGAGCAGATCGAGGGTGTCCATGTCGAGGTCGTTGGTCGGTTCGTCCAGCACCAACAGGTTGGCGGGCGTCGCCAGGGCGCGGGCCAGCAGCAGGCGGTTGCGCTCGCCGCCCGACAGACTGCGAACCGGCTGGCGCAGTTGTTGGTCAGTGAACAGGAATTCCTTGGCGTAGGCCGCCACGTGCTTGGGCTGGCCGCGCACCATCACCTGGTCGCCGCCGAGCGGCGTGAGCACGTCGCGCAGCATCATGTCCGGCTTTAGGTCGGCGCGAGCCTGGTCGATATAGGCGATCTCCAGATTCACTCCGAGGTTCACCGAGCCCTCGTCGGGAGCGAGCTCGCCAAGCAGCAGCTTGACCATCGTCGTCTTGCCCGCCCCGTTCGGTCCGACGATGGCGACGCGGTCGCCGCGCAGGATGCGGGTGGAGAAGTCCTTCACCAGGGTGCGGTCGCCGAAGGACTTGGAGATGCCCTTCACCTCGGCCACGCGCTGGCCCGACATGCCCGAGGAGGCGAGGCCCATGGAGAGATCGCCGCGCACTTCACGCAGACGCTCGACCTTGGTCTTGCGCAAATCCATCAGCGCCCGTCGCCGACCTTCATTGCGGGCCCGGCGGCCGGTGACGCCGCGCTGCAGCCAGTATTCTTCCTTCTCGAGCAGCTTATCGAGCTTGCGGCCTTCCTCAGCCTCGGCGGCCAAAACCCGTTCGACCCAGGCGTCGAATTCCGCAAACCCCTTGTCCAGGCGACGCACCTTGCGGTGTTCCAGCCAGAACGAGCGGTTGGTGACGCGGCCCAGGAAAGCGCGGTCGTGGCTGACAATGACCAGGGCCGAACGCGAGGAGGCGAGTTCCGCCTCCAAGGTCTCGATGGCCAGGATGTCGAGGTGGTTGGTCGGCTCGTCGAGCAGCAGGATATCCGGCTCCTCGGCGAAGGCGCGGGCCAGGGCCGCGCGTCGGATCTCGCCGCCGGACAGGCCCTTGGCGGGCTTGGCCGGGTTCATGCCGAACAATTCGAGCGCAGCTTCCCCCCGGTGCGGCTCGGCGCCGCCCAGGGTGACGTAGTCCAGCAGCGTCTCGCCGGTGATGTCCGGCTCCTGCGGGACATAGGTGATGCGGGTGGCGGGTTGGATGCTGCGCTCGCCATCGTCAGGCTGGATCTGGCCTGCGAGAATCTTCAGCAGCGTGGACTTACCGGCGCCGTTGCGGCCGACCAGGCAGGCGCGCGAGCGCGGCTCCACCGCCAGGTCGACGCCGTCGAACAACATCTTCGGCCCGTCGGCGAGACGGACATTCTTGAGTGCGAGAATGGGGGGCTTCATGTCGGGAGGGACATAGCCGGACCCGCCGCTTCAAGCGACTCCTCAGTTCGGGATGGGCTCCATGGTCGCGTTTCCAGGCTGCGGCAGCGGCTGCTGCTGCGGCGGCGGCTCAATCACTTGCGGCGCCACCGGCGCCGGTTCCAGCGCCGAGGCGGCGTTGGCGAAGTCATCGGCCAAGCCCTCGAAGAAGAAGTTGCGCGGATCAGCCTCGTAGGTCGCGACAGGATCGGGCAGCAGCCATTCGAACTCGCGGACCGGCAGCTTCGCATGCGCCGTGACCATGAAGTCGCGCCATATGGTGGCCGCGACCTCGCCGCCGGTGACCTTGTTCATCGGCTTGTCGTTGTCGTTTCCGACCCAGACGCCGGCCACATAGTCGGGGGTGAAGCCGATGAACCAAGCGTCCCGCCAATTCTGACTGGTGCCGGTCTTGCCTGCCGCGGGGCGGCCGAAATTGGCCCGTGCGCCCGTGCCGTCGGTGACCACCTTCTGCATCATCCTCACCATCGTGCTGGCGAAGTGAATGTCGTAGGCGGGCACGGGCGACGTGGTCTGATGAGAGAAGATCACCTGACCGTCGATGGTCGCGATCTCGCTGACGATGAAGGGCGTGATCCGGTTCCCAGCCTGCTGGAAGACCTGATAGGCCGAAGTCATCTCGATCAGAGGAACTTCATAGGCGCCAAGCGACACCGACAGGTTCGGATTGGGCGGCAGGGTGGTGATCCCGAACCGCGAGGCGAGGTTGGAGATCGCCGCTGTACCGACCTCTTCGCCCAGCCTGACGGCGACGGTGTTGAGAGATTGGGCCAAGGCCGTCTCCACCGTGACCGCGCCTCGATAGCGGCCGCCGTAGTTCTTGGGTTCCCAGTCGCCGATCTTCACCGGCTCGTCGACGCGCACGTCGGTGGGCAGCACGCCCTTTTCGACAGCGGCCGCATAGACGAACGGCTTGAAGCTTGAGCCCGGCTGGCGCTTGGCTTGAACCGCGCGGTTGAAGACGCTCTCCGAATAGTCGACCCCGCCGACCATGGTGCGGATCGCGCCTTGGGCGTCGATGGCGATCATCGCACCCTGGCTGGCGCCGCTCGCCTTGCCCTGGCCCTGGATGATGCGGCGCAAGGCTTGTGCGCCGCTCGCCTGCAGCTTGGTGTCGATGGTCAGCCGGACGACCAGATCGGGGGAATTGGGGCCCACCATCTTCAGGACCTCGCCGGTAGCGTAGTCGAGCGCGTAGCCGTTGTCGCCGTCATTGGCGAGGGCGGTCCCGGCGAGTTTGGGCGGATTGGCGATGGCCTGGTTCATCTCCTGCTGGGTGATCCAGCCCTCGCCCAGCATACGTTCCAGCACCAGGCGCTGGCGCTTCAGCGCACCTTCCATGTTGCGGTGGAGCGCCATGCGGGAAGGCGCCTTGGGAAGGGCGGCCAGCAAGGCGGCCTCAGGCAGGGTGAGCTGACTTGCCGGCTTGCCGAAATAGGTGCGGGCCGCGCCGTCCAGACCGAAGGTGTTGGCCCCGAAATAGATGCGATCGAGATAGAGCTCGAGCACCTCGTCCTTGGTCATCACCTGTTCCAGCTTGTAGGCCATCGCGGCCTCCTGGATCTTGCGCCGGATGTTCTGGTCGGGCGTCAGGAACAGGCCCTTGGCGAGTTGCTGGGAGATGGTCGAGCCGCCCTCGACCACCCGGCCCGCCTCATGATTGGCGCGCGCGGCCCGGGCGATGGCCCAAAGATCGATGGGGCCATGCTTGTAGAAACGGCGGTCTTCCGCGGCGAGAAAGGCCTTGGGCACGTAGTCGGGCAGGCGGGCCAGGCTGATGTCCTCGCCGTACTGCGGTCCGCGTGAGGCGAGAAACTCGCCGTTCATATCGTAGAACTTGATCGCCGGCGCACGGCTGCTGGCGTAGAGCGCCTGGCGGCTCGGCACCTCGGGAAGATCCTGCAGATAGTGCTGGTTCACATAGTTGGCGGCATAGAGCGCCGCCCCGACGCCCAGCACCAAGATGAGGCCCAGGCTGATCCACAGCCAGCGCAGATCTAGCCGCCGAGGCGGCGCCCCGTCATTGCCGCCACGCTTGCCTTTCCGGCGCTCAGGGGGCAGGTCGGCGCGGAACGGTTCGTCCGGCTTGGGCGCAGCCTTCTTCAGACCGGGCCGGAGCCCGCCGGTCGGCGCTTTATCGGCGCGGTGAGGATCGTTGTCGTTGTCGGTCACGGATAGTCTGGGTCGGCTTATATTGGTTTGTGTAGGACGCCTGTAGCATGGCTTCGAGGCCTTTCTGGGAAACGAAGTCTCTCGAGGAGATGACCCCGCGCGAGTGGGAAAGTCTCTGCGACGGCTGCGGGCTGTGCTGCCTCATCCGTTTCGAGGACGAGGACACGGGCGAGATCATCCCCACCCGGGTGCATTGCCGGCTGTTCGATTCCGAGAGCTGCGCCTGCTCGAACTATGCGCAGCGCAAACGCCACGTGCCGGACTGCATCAAGCTGACGCCGCAGAACGTCGACACTTTGAAATGGATGCCGCTCAGCTGCGCCTATCGGCGGGTGAATGAGGGCCGCGGACTGGCGGACTGGCATCCGTTGATCTCTGGCGATCCCGAGAGCGTTCATCGCGCCGGGGTTTCGATCCGAGGCGAAACAGTCAGCGAGGAATCCCTCGCCGATCCGGATGACGCGATCCAATATGCAGCCTGGGATCTGCTAGAGGAGCGCGGTGACGACTAGCCCACATCATACGCATGTGGTAAAAATGTCACATTTGGGCTTGCGTGCCTCGCCAAACGGCCTAATTGAAGGGCCTGGTTCTAATCATTCGAGAGGTCTCTTCCTTGGCGCGCGATCCCTATCAGGAACTCGGCGTATCTCGTGGCGCCAGCCACGACGAGATCCGCAAGGCGTTCCGTAAGCTCGCCAAGCAGCATCACCCCGACACCAACCCCGGCAACAAGGCCGCCGAAGATCGCTTCAAGCAAGTCAGCGCCGCCTTCGACATCGTAGGCGACGCCGAGAAGCGCAAGAAGTTCGACGCCGGCGAGATCGACGCCGACGGCCGGGAGACCATGCGCGGCTATGGCGGTGGCGCGGGGGGCGGTGGTGGTCCTTGGGGGCAGCAGGGCGGCTGGAACCAATCGCGCAACGCCGAGAGCATGGAGGGCGCCGATCTCGGCGACCTGTTCAGCGAGATACTGGGGCGGCGCAGCGGCGGCGGCGGGTTCGGCGGCTTTTCTCAAAAGGGCGCCGATGTCCGGGCTAAGCTAGAGATCGACCTGGAAGACACTATTCACGGCGCCAAGAAGCGCATCGCGTTCTCTGATGGACGAACGATCGACGTCACGATTCCGAAGGGCGCCGAGGAAGGCCAGACTCTGCGCTTAAAGGGGCAGGGTTCGCCGGGACGTTCGGGGCCGGGCGATGCGTTCATCGAACTGGTCGTGCGCCCGCACGCGATTTTCCGTCGCGAGGGCGAGCAGCTGATCATGGATCTGCCGGTCTCGATTCCAGACGCGGTGCTTGGCGGCAAGGTCGAGGCGCGGACGCCGGACGGCGCGGTGACGCTGACCGTGCCCAAGGGCGCCAACAGCGGTCAATCGCTGCGCCTGAAGGGGCGGGGGCTGTCGGATTCTCGCGGCAAGCGGGGCGATCTGCTCGCCCGCATCGTGTTGATGCTGCCCGAAAAGCCTGACGCCGATCTGGAGGCCTTCGCCGAGCGTTGGCGAAAAGAGCGGCCCTACACGCCTAAGAAGAAGTGATCGGCGTTCGGTCTGCGTGACAGACCGACGCACGCCATTCATAAACCAGCCATTCAGGCTCGGTTCAGTGACGTGGTTGTAATCCTTCAGATCATGAAACGCCTTCTCCTCATCGCGGCGCTGATCGGCGCCGCTCCGGCGGCGAGTTATGCCCAGCACGGGCAGGACTATGGCCGGCCGTCCTACGGCGGCGGCCGGGGCGACCAGGACGCCGCGCGTGCGGCCGTGCGCGGCGGACGGCAGGTTCCGCTTTCGCAGGTGATCGCCACGATTTCGGCCCGGACGCCCGGTAGGCAGCTGAACACCACCCAGGGCGACGCTGGCGGCCGTCCCGCCTACTTTGTCCAGTGGCAGACCAATGACGGCAGGGTGATCATTTTCGTCGTCGACGCTCAGAGCGGGGCGATCATCTCTCGCCAGGGCGGCTAAAGGAGTTCCATGCGTATTCTGCTTGTTGAGGACGACCCGGACCTGTCGCGCCAGTTGAAGTCGGCGCTCGGCGACGCGGGCTATGCGGTCGACCACGCGCCTGACGGCGAAGAAGCCCAATTCCTGGGCGAGACCGAACCTTACGACGCGGTGATCCTTGATCTTGGGCTGCCCAAGGTGGACGGCGTATCGGTGCTGGAACGCTGGCGCCGCGAGAACATGGCCGTGCCGGTGCTGATCCTCACCGCGCGTGGGGCCTGGAGCGAGAAGGTCGCCGGCTTTGACGCCGGGGCCGACGACTATTTGACCAAGCCCTTCCACACCGAGGAATTGCTGGCGCGTTTGCGCGCCCTGCTGCGGCGCTCTGCCGGCCATGCCGCGCCCAGCCTATCGATCGGCGGCCTGCGCCTGGACCCGCGCGCCGCGCGCGCCAGCGTCAATGGCGAACCCCTGCGCCTGACCTCGCTGGAATACCGTCTGCTGCACTATCTGATGATGCATCAAGGTCGGGTGATCAGCCGGACCGAACTGGTCGAGCACCTCTACGACCAGGACTTCGACCGCGACTCCAACACCATCGAGGTGTTCATCGGCCGCGTTCGCAAGAAGATCGGCGCCGACCGGATCGAAACCGTCCGCGGCCTTGGCTACCGCCTGACTGCTCCGGCTGAAGAACTGGGAAGCGAGGCGGCCAAGCTGTGAGCATGGAGGCCCTGCGCCAGCCCTCGCTTGTTCGGCGGCTGGTGATCCTGGCCGCCGGATGGAGCCTGGCTGTGTTGCTGGTCTCGGCGATCGTCCTGGCCATGCTGTTCCAGCAGGCGGCGATCCGGCGGTTCGACCAGGGCCTTTCCGAACTGATCGACAATCTGACGGCCGGGACGACCATCGCCGACAAGGGCGAGGTGGTGGCGCCGGCGCTCACCGACCTTCGGGCGCTGCGGGCCTTTTCCGGCAAGTACTGGCAGATCGCCGAACCGGGCAAGGAGGGCAAATTGCAGGTCCTGGTCCGTTCCCGCTCGCTGTGGGACAGCGAACTGAAGGCGCCTGCCGACATCGTCGCGCGATTGGACGCCGCGCCGGGACGGCCAGTGTCCTACGACACGCGCGGTCCGCTGGACGAGCCCCTTCGCGCCATGGCCACCCAGGCCAAACTGCCCAACCGCGCGACGCCGGTGATCTTCATGGCGGCCGAGGACCGCAGCCCGGTGGACCGCGACGTGCGCGGCTTCATCACGGCGACCGCGGTCGCTTTCCTGCTGCTCGGGGTGGGAATGATCGCCGCGGTGGTGATCCAGGTTCGGGTCGGTCTGAACCCGCTCTTCGCTCTGCGCCGGGAAGTGGCCTCGGTTCGCCGGGGCAAGGCCGAGCGCGTGCAGCGCAGCTATCCCACTGAACTCTCACCGCTGGCCGACGAACTGAACGCCTTGATGGCGCATAACCAGGAAGTCGTCGAGCGTCAGCGGACCCACGTCGGCAACTTGGCGCACGCGCTGAAGACGCCGCTCTCGGTGATGTTGACCGAAGCGCGCCAGACTGGCGGCTCGCTGGCCGATATCGTCGAAACCCAGGCTGAGGCCATGCGTCGCCAGGTGGATCACCATCTGCGCCGCGCGCGGGCCGCGGCGCGAACACAAGGCTCTGGCGAGCGGACCTCGGTGGCCGACGTCCTGGACGAACTCTCGCGGACCTTGGAGCGAATTTTCCAGGACAAGGGCGTGGAGATCGACTGGGACGCCGAGGACGATCTCTACTTCCTGGGTGAACGCCAGGACCTCTTGGAGCTCGCCGGCAACGCCATGGAGAACGCCGGCAAGTGGTGCGTCGGTCGCGTGCGGGTGCGTGCGACTCCGACGAGCGCCGAACGGCTGAAGCTCACCATCGAAGATGACGGCCCCGGCCTCACCGAGGCCGAGCGGGAGGAGGTCGTCCAGCGCGGCGCGCGGTTGGATGAGAACGCGCCGGGTTCGGGCCTTGGACTGTCGATTGTCGATGAGCTGGCCCGCGCCTATGGCGGCTCGCTTCACCTAGGGGAGGCGCGGCTCGGCGGACTTTTGGTCGAGTTGGACCTTCCCCGCGCTGAGGCCTGATTTTTCAGGCTTTTTGGGAAAGCCTTAACCTCACATCCGCAAGGTCGTGGTTGCGTGGGAGTGTGTCCGCGCCTGGAGCGTTCCCCCGTATGGCCGGCTTGCCCGACGCCAAGATCGACATTGTCCGCACACTGGTTCGGGATGCGCCTGACAAGGTGGTCGACGGCTTGCGCAACGCCCTGGCGCTGGTGGACGGAGACACGGCCCTTGCTGGCGTCCGACGGGTCGTCGACGCCGAGGTCGATGACCGCAATCTGCGCAACAAGGCCTTGGAACCGGTCGCGCCGTTGTTCTTGGGCGACGGGGCTGCGCCGGACGCGCTCACCTTTCCGACCCGCGCGCTTGCCCTGCTGTGGCGCGGGCTCAAGACCGAAGCTCCCGACGATATCGCCAGCGCTGCGCATTTCCTCCTGGACTACCGGCCTGGTGAAAGCTCGACCGAACCGTTCGATGACTTGATCGCGCGGTTGGCGGAGGGGCTGCGGATCGGTGAACTGCCGGACTACGCGGCCGCCATCGCCTTGATCGAACAGGCCAGACCAGGCGGCGTGGAGGCCCTGATTTCCTGCTTGGCCATTTCTCCCGTCGTGCGCCGGGCCACGTTGCGGCTGCCGGAATGGATCAGGCGCACCACCCAGGAGAGCGCGGCGACCGCGCGCCTCGCCTATCGCGACGCTTGCCGATTCGGCGGCGACGCCGGGCCGAGCTTCTTCGAGATGCTGGGCGCGCAACTGAACGAACCCTGGACCATCCTGCGTGTCGTGTCCGCGGTGATGGACCGCCCGACGGAAGACTATCTGGCCGGTTCGGAGCTGTCGGTCTTTGCAACCCGTCTGATGAACCAGATCGACGTCAATCTGAAGGCGGTGGCTGGGTTCGAGCTGAATGGCGGCGCCGCATCAGGCGCGGCTGCAGCCCTGGTCGTCGAGACCTTGACCTTGCAAATCACCGAGTTGGAGAACGCCATCGATCTGCGCCGCGACGGCGGTTGGGGCGGGCGGATCTACAAGCAGAAGCAGGCGTTGGCGGGCGTGGTCGAGGGACGGTTGAGGGAACTGGCCAAGCTGCAGGCGGCCGCCTTGCCCAGTCATCGGGTGCGGGTTGCTCGCAACTTGGTCTCCGAGCCGCAGCTGACGATCGAACCGGACGCCAAGCAGGTCGAGCGCTGCCGAAGCCTGCTCGCCTTCGCGAGCGGCATCCGGGCCAGCGCCAACTATGGCGGTTTCTCCTCGACGCGCTCCAAGGTGTTGGAGAAGGCGGGCGAGACCCTGGACCAGTATGTCGAGGACGTATTGGCGATGGTGCGCGACCACGACGTCGCCGACCGTGAATTGGCGGCTCGCTACCTGCAAATCGCCGCCGAGTTCGCTGAGCCCATCCATGATGCGCGCGCGGGCGAAATCGTACGCCGGCGGACGGCGACAGCATTGAGCATTGTCAAATCAGAACGGCATCATCCGGAAGAACCCTGATTTAGATCGCTGCGCCGATCGGCCCTGTAGAACTGCCTCTCCGTTTCGTTTAAACGCGCGCCATGATCGCATTCTGGGTGGTCGCGGGCGTGCTGTCGGCCGCCTGCGCCGGTGTCATCCTGTCAAGTTCCGCCCGGGCCGCGTCGCGCGCCGGGGCCGCGGACCCGACGACTGCGCTGTACCGTCGGCAGCTTCGAGAAATCGATGACTTGGCTGATCGCGGACTCATCCCGGAAGCTGAACGCGCCATCACCCACGCCGAGGCCGCGCGCCGTCTGCTCACCGCCTCGGAAGGCCAGGCGCAGGCGTGGTCCGCAGACACCGCGGTGCGCAAGCCGATCTTGGTGGTCGCCGCGCTGACGCCGCTGCTGGCGCTTGCCGCCTACGTTGGTGTCGGATCGCCAGGCTTGCCCGACCAGCCCTTCAAGAGCCGGGTCGCGGTGTGGCGTGACGCCGACCCGGCGTCGCTGACGCCACCGGAGATGGCGGTGGTGCTTCAGACCTTGATCAAGGAGCGGGGCGGCGACGTCGAAGCCTACGGCTATCTGGCCCAAGCCGAGATGGCGTCGGAAAATCCGGCGGCCGCAGCGCGCGCATTGCGCCGGGCCATCGAACTCGACCCCAAGCGCGCCGATCTTTGGGAGGGCCTGGGAGAGGTGCTGATGATCGAGGCCGAGGGCGAGGTCACGCCGCAGGCCGAGCGCGCCTTCCAGGAGGCGCTCAAGCGCGATCCAGCCTCGGTCAATGCGCGTTTCCACCTGGCTCGGGGGCTTATCGCCGATGGCGATCAGCAGGCGGGCTTGGCGGCGTGGCGTGCGCTGGCCGCCGACCTGCCGGCGGCCGATCCGCGTCGCGCCGCCGTTCAATCAGCTATCGCCCAGGCCGAGGGCCAACCCGCGCCTGCCGCCGGTCCGCCGCTTGGCGATCAATTGGGCGCAGTCCAGGGAATGGTCGCCAGTCTCGCGGCGCGGCTGGAAGACAATCCCGATGATCCGGAAGGCTGGGTGCGGTTGGTGCGTTCGTATGCGGTGCTCGGCGACCAGAACAATCGAGACGCGACGCTCGCCAAGGCGCGGGCGAAGTTCGCCGCCAACCCCGATGTCCTGAAAGCCCTGGACTTGGCGGCGAAGACGGAACCGATGCGATGAGCTGGCTGCCCAAGTCTCCGAAGGCGCGTCGGCGTCTGACCCTGCTGGCGGCGATCGCGCCGGTCCTGGCGCTTGCCGTCGGGCTGACCCTCTGGGGGCTGTCGGACTCGATCTCGTACTTCTACACCCCGGCTCAGGCTGCGGAGGCTAAACCACCTGTCGGTCGGTCGATCCAGCTCGGCGGGCTGGTCGAGGGCGGAAGCGTGGTCAAGCATTCGGACGGTCGGGTCGAGTTCACCGTCGCCGACCAGCTTGCGACCACCCGGATTCACTTCTCCGGCGATCTGCCCGACCTGTTCCGCGAAGGGCAGGGCATTGTGGCCACCGGCGCTTTCCGCGCCGACGGCGACTTCGAGGCCAAGCAGGTCCTGGCCAAGCACGACGAGCGCTACATGCCGCGTGAGATCACCAAGGCGCTCAAGGAACAGGGCGAATGGCGCGGCGACGGCGCGCCGCCGCCCAGCTATCAGAGCGGCGCCGCCCAGCAATGATCGTCGAAATTGGGTCGTTTTCACTGGCGCTGGCCTTGGCGCTGTCCGTCGCCCAGGCCGCGTTGGCCGGGGTCGCGCGCATGCGCCGTTCCGTGGTCCTGGCCGGCGCTGGACAAGGGGCGGCGCTTGGCGCTTTCGCTTGCCTGCTCATCGCCTTCGCTGCGCTGATGTACGCCTTCGTAACGTCGGACTTCTCAGTCTCGAACGTCACGGCGAACTCCCATACCGCCAAGCCGCTGCTCTATCGCGTGGCCGGAACCTGGGGCAGCCACGAGGGCTCCATGCTGCTCTGGTGCCTTGCATTGACCGGGTGCGGGGCGGCCGTGGCCGGTGTCGGCCGCAATCTGCCCGCCGGGCTCAAGACGCTGACGGTCAGCGTTCAGGGCATGCTGGGCATTCTGTTCCTGGCCTACACGGTCTTTGCGTCGAACCCTTTCGTGCGGCTGGCTCAGCCGCCGGTGGAGGGGCGCTCCCTGAACCCGTTGCTGCAGGACCCGGCGCTCGCCTTCCACCCGCCCATGCTCTACCTCGGCTATGTCGGCATGTCGGTGGTGTTCTCCTTCGCCGTGGCAGCTCTGATCGAGGGTCGGGTCGACGCCGCGTGGGCCCGCTGGGTCCGGCCTTGGACGCTAGCGGCCTGGAGCGCCCTCACGGTCGGGATCACCCTTGGGGCCTTCTGGGCCTATTACGAGCTCGGCTGGGGCGGCTGGTGGTTCTGGGACCCGGTCGAGAACGCCAGCTTCATGCCCTGGCTGATCGCCACGGCGCTCTTGCACTCGGCCATCGTCACCGAAAAGCGCGGCGCGCTATCCGGATGGACGGTGTTCCTGGCGCTCGCAGCCTTCACCTTCTCCATGCTGGGCGCCTTCCTGGTGCGCTCCGGCGTGCTGACGTCGGTGCACGCCTTCGCGGTCGATCCGACCCGGGGCGTACTGTTGTTGGCGATCCTGGGGGTCACCGCCGGCTCGGCCTTCGCCCTGTTCGCTTGGCGCGCGCCGCTGTTGAAGCAGGGCGGGGTGTTCGCGCCGATCAGCCGTGAGAGCTCCCTGGTCCTGAACAACATCCTGCTGGCCGCGGCGACCGCCACGGTGTTGCTCGGCACGCTCTATCCGCTGATGCGCGAGGCCGCGACCGGCGAGGCGATCTCTGTTGGACCTCCCTTCTTCAACCTGACCTTCACCCCGCTGATGGCCGCCCTGGCGATACTGCTGCCGGCCGGCCCGCTGCTGGCCTGGAAGCGCGGCGATCTTCGCGGCGTCATGCAGCGCCTGTGGGTGGCGGCCGTCATCGCAGTGGCCTGCGGCCTGGCGGCCTTTGCGTTCATCAGCCCGCGCAAGGCGTTCTCCTCCGTCGGCGTCGCCATGGGCGCCTGGCTGGTGATCGGCTCGTTGGTGGAGATCGCCGACCGCACGCGTGTGTTCCGAACCTCGCTTGGCGAGAGCTGGCGGCGGCTGATCGGTCTGCCGCGGGGCGCCTGGGGCATGACCCTCGCTCACCTCGGGCTCGGCGTTTTCGTGCTCGGCGCCTGCTTCGAGACCGGCTGGAAGCAAGAGGCGGCCGAGGCTTTGCCGGTTGGCGGACGCCTGAACCTTGGCGAATACCATCTGGTCCTGGACGAGGTGCGTGGCGTCGAAGGCCCCAACTACGACGCCGAGCGCGGGCAATTGCGCGCCTTCAAGGGCGACAAGCAAATCTGTGCCCCGGCGCCTGAGCGGCGTCTGTACCCCACGGGGGGCCAGACCACGTCCGAGGTCGCCATCTGCACCCTGGGGACCAGCCACCTCTATGTTGTTCTCGGCGAACGGCGTCCGGCCGAAGGCGCGCCGGTATGGCTGGTGCGGGCCTATTGGAACCCTTGGGCGTTGCTGATCTTCATCGGCCCCGGAATCATGGCTTTGGGCGGAGTGATCTCGCTCAGCGACCGACGTCTGCGCTTCGCGGCGGGACGGAAGGCGGAGGCGTCGGCGTGAGGCGCGTCCTGGCGATACTGGGCGCGGTCCTTTGCATCGCGGCGGCGTCGGATCCGGCTGAGCGGTTGCCCGATCCCGCGCAGGAAGCTCGCGCGCGTGAGCTGTTCCGCGAAGTCCGCTGCATGGTCTGCCAGAACGAATCCATCGATGACTCCAACGCGGAACTGGCCGGCGACCTTCGCCGTCTGGTTCGCGATGAGATCAAGGCCGGCAAGACCGACGATCAGGTTCGTACGCACCTGACGGACCGCTATGGTGAGTTTGTCCTGCTGAAGCCTGCCTTTTCATGGGGCAACGCCGCCCTCTGGGGGGCGCCCTTCGTGGTGGTTGTGCTCGGCCTCTGGCTGTTGTTCCGCAGTTTCCGGAACCGTCCGGTGGACGAGGAACTGACCCCCGACGAGGCCAAACGCCTGAAGGGCCTGTCAGACGATTGATACGCATGACAATATTGCGCCAAAGAATGAACGCTATGAAGAGCCGAGCGTGACCTAAACGTAACTTGAGAGACATTGCGCTCTCAGGCATCGAACCTAGGTTGTCGGGGACGTGCCCGTGTTATGTGACGACGGGCGCCCACAGGGAAATTGAAGGCTAATGACCTCGAAGAAGACCGGTTATCTCCTCGGCGCCCTGGCGGGTGTCGGCGTCGCCACTGCGGCTCTCGCTGGCGCCAACATGGCCGACAACCGATTGGCCGATTCCACGGTCCAGCGGGGGCTGCTGATGAAGACCTCGACGGCGCCGATCTTCGCGCCGCCGCCCGGTGCTCCGCTGTCCTTCGCCGACATCTTCGAGAAGGTTTCGCCCGCCGTCGTTTCGATCAATGTGACGTCGGACGTCGACGCCTCGGCCCTGCGCCGCATTCCCGGCTTCGAAGGCTTCCCGTTCGCCGTTCCCGGCCAGCCGGGCGGTGAAGAAGGCGAGGAAGGCGAGCCGGCCCAGCCGCCGGCCCAGGGCCGCGGCGGCCAGCCGCGCCTGCCTAGCCAGCAGTCGTCGGGTTCGGGCTTCTTCATTTCGGGTGACGGTTACATCGTGACCAACAACCACGTCGTGGAGAACGCCAAAGAGATCAAGGTCGTGCTCAAGGACGAGCGCGAACTTGACGCCGTGGTCGTCGGCCGCGACGAGGGCACTGACCTTGCGGTCATCAAGGTCAAGGGCACCGGCTTCCCGTTCGTGAACTTCGAGAACGCGGCCAAGCCCCGCGTCGGCGACTGGGTCATCACCGTCGGCAACCCGTTCGGCCTCGGCGGCACCGCCACGGCCGGTATCATCTCGGCCTATGGCCGTGACATCGGCGAGACCTTCGTTGACTTCATTCAGATCGACGCGCCCATCAACCGGGGTAACTCCGGCGGCCCGACCTTCGACGTCTATGGCCGGGTGATCGGGGTCAACACCGCGATCTTCTCGCCCTCGGGTGGTTCGGTGGGCATCGGCTTCGCCATTCCGGCCGACATCGCCGACTCGATCACCAAGCAGCTGATCTCAGGCGGCAAGATCACGCGCGGCTATATCGGCGCCTCGATCCAGAACTTCACCGCCGAGATGGCAGAGGCTCAAGGCCTGGGCGATCAGCGCGGCGCGATCGTCGCCAATGTGACGTCGGGCGGTCCCTCCGACCGTGCCGGCCTGCAGTCGGGCGACATCGTCACCTCGGTGAACGGCGTGAAGGTGAAGACGTCGTCTGAACTGACCCGCGAAGTCGCCAAGGCCACCGCCGGCGACGTGCTGCGGCTCGACCTGATCCGCGCTGGCAAGCGCAAGGTCGTCGAGGTTCGTTCGGGCGTTCGTCCGACCGAACGTGAACTCGCCGCCAACGACAACACCCAAGGCGGCGGCAAGAACGGCGGAGCCGAAGGCCCCGGCGCCCAAGCCCAACGCCCCGTTGTGCTGGGTCTGGCGCTCTCGCCGCTCGACGAGGCCTCGCGCCGCCGGTTGAACCTGGACGCGGCTGTTCGCGGCGTGCTGATCACCAGCGTCGACCAAACGTCGGACGCCGCACAACGTGGCCTGCGCAAGGACGACATCATCGTCCAGGCCAGCGGCGAACCGGTGGCCACGGCGTCGGAATTCTCGGCGGCGGTTACGGCGGCCAAGAAGGCCGGGCGTCCCAGCATCCTGGTCGGCGTCCACCGCGGGGGCCGCACGTCCTTCCTGCCACTGAAGATTTCCGGCTAGTCTGACGCAACCCTGGGGGCGGTGAGTCGCGATGCGCATTCTGATTGTCGAAGATGACCTTGAGGCTGCGGAAGTGATGGACCGCGGCCTCACCGAGGCCGGTCATGAATGCGTTCGTGCCGCCGACGGGGAAGACGGTCTCACCGCCGCACGTGGCGGTGAGTTCGACGTCATGATCGTCGACCGCATGATGCCGCGGATGGACGGGATCACCATGATCCAGACCATCCGCCGTGAAGGCGACCAGACCCCGGTGCTGTTCTTGTCGGCCCTTGGCGAAATCACTGACCGTGTCGACGGCCTCAAGGCCGGCGGCGACGACTATCTGGTCAAGCCCTACGCCTTCGCCGAGCTGAACGCCCGCGTCGAGGCTCTGTCGCGACGTCGGGAGACCGGGTCGGTGCAGACCATGCTGCGGGTCGGCGAACTGGAAATGGATCTGATCGGCCGCGCCGTGCATCGCCAGGGCAAGGAAATCGACTTGCAGCCGCGGGAGTTCCAACTGCTGGAATTCATGATGCGCCATGCGGGCCAGTCGGTGACCCGGACCATGCTGCTTGAGAAGGTGTGGGAGTATCACTTCGATCCCCAGACCAACGTCATCGACGTCCACATCTCGCGTCTGCGCTCCAAGATCGACAAGGGTTTCGATAAGCCGATGCTGCAGACGGTGCGCGGCGCGGGCTATCGTCTAGAGCCGTAAAGCCCGGCGCACGCCATGCGCCTGCCCAGGCTTTTCAGAACCACTCCGTTTAGACTGACCCTGCTGTTCCTGGCGTTGTTCGCTGCGGCGGCCAGCGCCTTCCTGGCCTATATCTATCTAGCGACCGCCGGCGAGGCGACGCGGCGCACCGACCAGAACATCACGCGCGAGATGCGCTCCCTGGTGGCGGCCTATGACCGGGCCGGCATCGATGCGGTCAACCAGTCGCTGATCGAACGAGCGTCGAGCGAGCGGCCGTTCCTCTACCTGCTGATGAAGCCGGACGGGACGCGGATCTCCGGCTCGATCGCCGAATCGCCGTTGGAGGACGTGAAGGGCGCGCCGTCGCGGGCCAGTTTCTCGGTGACCGACTATGACGCCCAAGGCCGCTTGGTGAAGCATCCGGCGCGCGGCTTCCAGGAGCGGCTCAGCGGCGGTGAGATCCTGTTTGTCGGCGCCGACGTCAGCGAAGACCAGGCCTATGTCGTGAAGATCGTCCGGGCTCTATGGGGCGCCGGCGCCCTCGTGATCGTGCTCGGTCTGGCGGGCGGCCTGCTGGTCAGCCGCAACGTCTCACGCAGCATGGGCGCTTTGAACGACGTCGTGACTGCCGTGCGGAACGGCGACTTCGGGGCCCGGGCCCAGGTACGCGGGACGCGGGACGAGTTCGACGAGCTCTCGGAAGGCATCAACGAGATGCTGGATCGGCTGGAGCGGTCGATGGCGGGGCATCGCCATGCCGGCGACGCTATCGCCCATGACTTGCGCTCGCCCCTGACCCGCCTGCGCGCCCGGTTGGAGACCGCCTACCTCGACGTGGAGGCCGGCAAGGGCAACGCCGAGGAGGCGCTGGCCCAGGCCCTCGAAGACACCGACGGGGTGCTCAAGACCTTTGGCGCGGTGCTCTCGATCGCTCGCCTGCAGGCCGCCGGCCAGGCGCCTGACCAAGTGCTGTTCGATCCCGCCGAGCTCGCGGCCGACCTAGCCGAACTCTACGAGCCGACCTGCGAGGACAAGGGGCTCGAGTTCGACGCCGAACTGACCAAGGACCTTCAAGTCCGTGGCAATCGCGAGTTCTTGGCCCAGGCTCTCGCCAACCTGCTGGACAACGCCGTGAAGTACACGCCGGCGGGCGGGGCGATCATGCTTCGCGTGCGGCGCCGTTCGTCCGGTGAGGTCGAATACTCGATCACGGACACCGGGCCCGGCGTGCCTGACGAAGACCGGGCCCGCGTGGTCGAACGCTTCGTGCGCTTGGAGAACAGCCGCAGCGAGCCCGGCTCGGGTCTTGGCTTGTCGTTGGTGGCCGCCGTCGCCGAGGCGCATGGCGGGCGATTGGAACTGTCGGAAGGCCCCGGCAAGGTCGGCGAGATCGGCCCGGGTCTGCGAGTCGCCCTGATCTTGCCCCGGGCGGCCTAGGGATAGTGAAATATCCACTGTCGCCCCGCTACACTGCTTGGCGATGACTCAGCTTCTCGACGTCTTGAAACCCTGCGGCCCGGTGGCCGATCCCAAGGCCGCTGACCGGGCGCGCAATATCCTGGTCGAGGTCGCACTGCGCGACGGGTGGTTGGAGGTGCTCGACGCCGGGTGGCCTGCCTTGTCGCCGGTTTTCGGCGCCTCGCCCTATCTGACCAGCCTGGCGCGTCGAGATCCTACCCGCTTGCGCGATCTGTTGCTCAGCGATCCGGACGCGCGGTTCGAGGACCTGTTGGTCCGCACGACCGCGTTGGCCGGCGCCGACTGGGAAACCGCGAAATCAGGGCTGCGCAAGCTCAAGGCCGAGGCGCACTTGTTGATCGCCCTGGCCGATCTCGGCGGGGTCTGGGATCTGGACGCAGTCACCGGCGCCCTGACCCGGTTCGCCGACGCCGCGCTCTATGCGGCGCTGAGCGTCGCGGCTCAGGGCGAGCTGGAAGCAGGGCGGCTCACCCGGGTCGGAACGGGCGACGAAGGGCCGGTCCCCGGTTGGTTCTGTATCGCCATGGGCAAGCACGGCGCATACGAGCTGAACTATTCCAGCGATATCGACATCTCGGTCTTCTACGAGCCCGAGGCGCTGCCGCTGGCCGAGGAGGTCGAGACGCAGGGCTTTGCGGTCCGGCTGACTCATCGGCTGGCCGAGCTGATGCAGGACAAGACCGGCGACGGTTACGTCTTCCGCGTCGATCTGCGTCTGCGCCCGGACCCGTCGTCGACCCCCCCGGCGATCCCTGCGGCCGCGGCCTTCGACTACTACGAGAGCGTAGGCCAGAATTGGGAGCGGGCCGCGTTCATCAAGGCGCGGGCGGCGGCCGGCGACGTCGGGCGCGGGCGGGCGTTCCTGGAGGAACTGGCGCCGTTCATCTGGCGCAAGAACCTGGACTTCGCCGCCATCGCCGACATTCATTCGATCAAGCGCCAGATCCATGTCCACAAGGTCGATGATCGGCTGACCGCCAAGGGCGTGGACCTGAAGCTCGGCCGGGGCGGCATTCGGGAGATCGAGTTCTACGTCCAGACCCAGCAGCTGATCCTGGGCGGACGGCATCCGGAACTGCGGTCGCCGCGCACCCTGGACGCCCTGCGCGCACTTGAAGCGGCGGGGCATGTGTCGAGCCAAGCCGCCGACGAGTTGACTGAAGCTTATACGCAGCTCCGTTCGGCCGAACACCGCGTCCAGATGCTGGCCGATGAACAGACTCACCGGCTGTCGGAATCCGACGGCGAGCGGAAGCGGGTGGCGGCGCTCTCCGGCTATGACCGCGTGCGCAGTTTCGACGCCGCCATCGAGCGGACCCTGAAGACCGTCAATCGCCGCTACGGGGAGTTGTTCCCAGACGAGGAGCAGCTGTCGTCCAAGTTCGGCAGCTTGATCTTCACCGGCGTTGAGGACGATCCCGAGACGCTCTCGACCTTGAGCCGCATGGGCTTTTCCAATCCGGCGCGGATCTCGCAGACCATCCGCAACTGGCACCACGGGCATATCCAGGCGACGCGCACAGAGCGCGGCCGCGAGCTGTTCACCCGCCTCGCCCCCCGCCTGCTTGACGCCGCCCAGGCCTCTGGTGCGGCCGACACCGCCTTCACCCGGTTCGAGGACTTCTTCTCCAAGCTTTCGTCCGGAGTGCAGCTTCAGTCGCTGTTCCTGGCGCAGCCAAAGCTCTTCGAGTTGATGGTGCAGGTGATGGCCTTTGCGCCGCGCCTGGCTAACACCTTGGCCCGGCGGCCAGCGGCGCTCGACGCCTTGCTGGATGGCGCCTTCTTCGCCGATCTGGACTCTGAGGAAGACCGCAATGTGATGGCCGTGGCGGTTAGCCGGGCCGATGGGTTCGAGGGGGTCATGGACGCCGTTCGCCGGGTGCACCGCGAGCAGGCGTTCCGGGTCGGCGTGCAGGTGATGAGCGGCGCGGCGAGCGCCGAGACCGCCGGGCGGGCCTTTGCCGATCTGGCCGACATCTGCATCGAAACCCTCGCGCCGGCGGCGCTGGCTGAGGCCGAACGCCTGGGCGGCGCGTTCGAAGGCGACGTGGCGGTAATCGCGCTGGGCAAGTGCGGATCGCGCGAGATGAGCGCCGGCTCGGATCTCGACCTGATGACGCTCTACCGCGCCTCGGAGCCCGGAGCGGTGTCGACGGTTAAGGAGTGGAGCGCCGAGACCTTCTATGGCCGGTTCACCCAGCGACTGATCGCGGCCCTCTCGATCCCGACGGGCGAGGGCGAACTCTACGAAGTCGACATGCAGCTCCGCCCCTCTGGCACCAAGGGACCGGTCGCGGTGAGCTTCCCCGCCTTCGAGGAGTACTATGACCGAGAGGCCGAGACCTGGGAGTTGATGGCCCTGACCCGGGCGCGGGTTGTCTGGGCAAGCTCCGCCGGCTTCGCTGCGGACGCGACCGCGGCCATTGAGACCGCCCTGCGTCACCCGCGTGAACGCGCGCGCACCGGCAAGGACGTCCGCGAGATGCGCGAGCTCCTGGAGCAGGAGCGTCCGCCGAAAGGAGAGTGGGACCTGAAGCTGTCGCCGGGCGGCCTGGTCGATATCGAGTTCGCCGCCCAGTTCCTGCAACTCGCTCATGCGGCCGAAGGGGGGCCGCTCAGCCAGAACACCGCCGAGGCCCTAGCCGCGGCTGGCGCGGCTGGGCTCGCCTCGACGACGTCGCTGGCGGCGTTACGCAAGGCCTGGACCCTGCAGCAGAACCTCACCCAGTTGTTGAAAGTGGCCCTCGCGGACAACGCCGACCCTTCCGAAGAACCCAAGGCGTTCCGCGCCCTGCTGGCCCGGGCGGGGGAGGCCAAGGATTTCCGAGCGTTGAAGACCAAGCTCGACACCGCCCGCGCCGGCGCACGCCAAGCCTACGACACCATTGTTCGGTCCTGAGCGACGGAAAGCGACGGGCCCTGCGTTGAACCTATGACCGCCACTCGGCCGTCGAGAGGAAATCCATGAAGCACGTCGTGTTGGCCTTCGTCATGACCTTCGTCGCCGGCGCCGCTCAAGCGCAGATGTGGGCGCCAAATCCTGACCTGAACAAGGACGGGAAAGTCACCCTGTCGGAGTTTCAGCAGACCCAGGCTAACGGCATTCTGCGGCTCGACGCCGATAAGGACGGCAAGATCACCAGGGCCGAGGCCAAGCCCCTGGCCGATCGTGCGCCGAACGGCGCGGCGATGGTCGACAGGATCTGGAGCAGGCTCGACGCGAACAAGGATGGGGTGATCACCCGCGCCGAGATCGACGCCGGCGCCAAGCGTCGCTTCGATTTGGGCGACACCAACAAGGATGGCTCGCTGAGCAAGGACGAGATCCAAGCCCTGCGCCAGAACCGCGGCCGTGACGCCGGTTGAAACTCATAGCAAGCTTGAGCCCTGCCAGGGTGAGGTGAGGCTTGGATCCAGGCGATCCCGACGAAGCGCTGTTGGCGCGGGTGGCCGACGGCGATCCTGCCGCCGTACGTGCGCTGGTGGCGCGCAAGCTGCCGCGCCTGTTGGCGCTGGCGGGGCGGATGCTTGGCGACCCGGCGGAGGCCGAGGATGTGGCTCAGGAGACCTTCGTGCGCGCCTGGAAACAGGCTCGCGATTGGCGGCCTGGCGTGGCGAAATTCGACACCTGGCTGCACCGGGTGGCGTTGAACCTTTGCTACGACCGCTTGCGTCGGCGGCGGGAGGTGGCCACCGAGGCGCCGCCCGAGCAAGTCGACGATGGTCCGGCCCCGGACCGGGGCCTGCAGGCGCGGGATGTCGGGCTGCGGGTGGCCGCGGCCATGCGGGGCCTGCCGGATCGGCAACGGGAGGCGGTGAGCCTCTGTCACTATCAGGAACTCTCCAATATCGAGGCCGCCGCCTTGATGGGCGTCAGCGTCGACGCCCTGGAGAGCCTGCTCGCAAGGGGGCGGCGCGCTTTGCGCGCAGCGCTGTCGGATATGGTGGAAGACTGACCTCATGACCCGCGAACGCTTTGAGGATCTGGCTGAGATTTATGGCGGCGACATTGCGCGCTGGCCGGCGGCCGAACGCGACGCGGCGGCCTTGCTGATGGCTGCCGAACCTGACTTCGCCAAGGCCGCGCTCGCCGCGCCAGCGGATCTGGACGCCCTGCTGGACGCCTGGGCGCCGATGGCGGTCAGCCATCAATTGCGCGAGGCGGTGATAGCCGGTGCGCCGCCTGCACGCTCGGCGCGCGGCGGCGTTCGAGGCTGGTTCTGGCGGGCAGGGCTGGGGGCCGGACTGGCGGCGGCGTGCGCCGCTGGGCTGGTGGTCGGCGTGAGGCTGTCGGACGTGGTCGTCCAGCAGGACGACACGGTGAGCGCCGCGCTCAGCGGCTATGATGATTTGTCGGACGTGGTGATCGGGGAAGGCGCGTGATGAGCCGTAAGACACTCCTGATCGTCCTGTTCATTTCGCTGGCGGTGAATCTCTTCCTGGTCGGCGGCGTGATCGGCGGGCTTGTGGTCGGTCAGCGCCTGCGGCCCGACCGCCCGCCGATGGCGCGAATGAACCAGCCGGTCTGGGCCGCCGCCCAGGCGCTTGATCCCGAGAAGGCGAAAGCCTTCCGCGGCATGCTGCGCGGCCAAGGGATGGAGGCGCGCACCACGATGCGCCAGACGCGCGAGGCCCGGGCGCAGGCGTGGCGTACCCTCGGCGCCGAGCCCTTCGATCCGGCGGTGACCAAACAGCGCCTAGCTGAGATCCGGACTCGTGAGGCCGACACGCGCGGCGAGATTGACGACCGCATCGTCGACTTCGCCGCTGGGCTTACGCCGGTTGAGCGCAAGAAGCTGGCGACGGCGCTGGCCGAGCCGCCCGCGCGAGGCCGCGACCAGGAGCGCGGACCCAAGTCGCCGCGCTAGGCGACCGCGAAACCAGGGGCGGTGCGCACGGCGCCGCTCTGGCGGACGGGCAACGAGAAGCTGACCATCGTGCCTTCACCGGGCGTGCTCTGCATGTCCAGCGAGCCGCCGTGCATTTCGACCAGCGACTTGGTGAGCGCCAAGCCCAGGCCTGAGCCCTGGGTGGTCTTGGAGTGCTGATTCTCGACCTGCTCGAAGGGCTTGGCCAGACGCGCAAGGTCGTCCTGGGCGATGCCGATGCCTGTGTCGCGAACGCTGACCCTGATGCGCTCGCCCAACGGATCCTGCCGCCCCTCGGCGCTGATCGTCACCCGGCCGCCGCGCGGGGTGAACTTGATGGCGTTTGAAAGCAGGTTGAGCAGCACCTGTTTCAGCGCCCGGTAATCGGCCTCGACTTCCGGAAGATGCGGGAACTCGATGGACAGGGCCAAACCGGCGGCTTCGGCGCGGTTGCGCACCAGACGCACGGCGTCCTCGGCGACTTCCTCGAGCCACAATGGTTCGAACTTCAAGGCCATCTTGCCGGCCTCGATCTTAGACATGTCGAGGATGTCGTTGATCAGCGCCAGCAGGTGCTGGCCCGACGAGAGGATGTCCTGAGCGTAGCCTTTGTAGCGCGTGTCGCCGAGCGGGCCGAACATTTCGCCCACCATGATCTCGGAGAAGCCGTTGATAGCGTTCAACGGCGTGCGCAACTCGTGGCTCATATTGGCCAAGAACTCGCTCTTGGCCTTGTTGGCGCCCTCCGCGCGGACCTTCTCGGTCTCGTATTTTCGGGCCAGTTCCGAGAGCTGATCCTGGCTGCGCTCCAGATTGACGATCGCCCGTTGCAGTTCCTGCTCGTTGAGCCGGCGCGCCTCTTCCTGGGTCTTGATCGCGGTGATGTCCGCTGCGGTCACCACCAGGCCGCCCTCGGCGGTGCGTCGCTCGGAGATCTGGATCCAGCGCCCGTCGGAAAGCTCGGCCTCGCGCACGCCCTTGCGTCCGTCGGGGCTTGGCATCTCCTGATGGATCGCGAGTTGGGCCAGGCGATTGATCTCTTCGCGCCCGGCGCCCGGCGTCAGCAGCTTGGGCTCCAGCGAAAAGACGTTGCGGTAGTTCTGGTTGCAGAGCAGCAGACGGCCGTTGCGGTCCCATAACACGAAGGCTTCGGAGACGCTCTCGATGGCGTCGCGCAGGCGGTTCTCGGCGGCCTGGGCGCGCGCCTGGGCTATCCGTTCCTCGGTGACGTCGAGCGCGACGCCGATGATCCGCGAATAGCCATCCTCGGTCGATCGGCCAAAGGCTTGGCCGCGTGCGTCGATCCAGGTCGGCCGACCTCCAACGAGCGAGGGGACCCGGAACGATACGTCGAAGCCGCCGTAGATTGCGGCGGTCGACAATGCTTGGCGAACGCGCTCGCGATGGTCTGGGGAAACGCGGTCCAGCACGTCTTGGCCTGACATGATCCCGCCGCCGCTCCAGCCGAAGATCGCGCCGGTGGCGTCGGACATGAACATCTGGTCGGTGGTCAGGTCCCACTCCCAGATCCCGCAGCGCGCAGCCTCGACTGCCAGCCGGAACCGGCGCTCGGAGTCGATCACCGCCTGCTGGGCGCCCTCCATTGTGCGGCTCTGATGGAAGAGCAGCAGGCCGAGCAGGCAGGTGATGCCAATGGGAATGGTCAGCCAGGCGAGCTGAATCGCGGCGGAGCTGAGGTTCCGGTTCGCCGACGCCGCCGACACGGCCAGCAGCGCCCCGCCCATCGCCGGACGCGCCGCGAGGTCCAGAGGCGAGCCGTCAGGGGCGACGCCGCGAACCAGATCGCGTGATCGATTGAGTTCAGCCGGCGACAAGCCGTAGGCCTCGGTCAGGTCACGGGGCCGTCCGCCGCTGGCGACGATCTGGCCCTGGGCCGTGGCCACGATCTGGTCGGCCTCGAGGGAGCCCGCTAGTCGCTCGGGCGCGCCGACAACGACGATCTGGCGCCGGCCCTTGTCCGTGCTGACGCTCCCGACGAGCGCGAGCGAGGGCGAGTTTTGGTCCGAAGCGCCGATCCAGATCGTGCCGCCGCTGCGTTCGGCCTTGGCCGCGATGGCGCGCCAGTCGACCCCTCCCGCCTTGCCGGCGACCGCGATGACCTCATCGGCGTCCATCACGCCCACGGCCATGGCCGCGCCGTCGGTAACGGCCAGCCCGGCCTCGGCGGCGTCCAGTGGCAGGTCGGTCTTGCGTTGAAGGATTTCCTTGGCCGCCGTCAGGCCGCCGCGAAGCGACGCGCCCTCTGCGTCCAGACGGGCCGCCAACGTTTCGGTGCGGCTGGCGAGAGTCAGGTTTTGGGGCGGTGTGGCGTTGGCTTCACGGCCAATTTTCAACATGGCGAGCGCGGTGTAGATCGCCAACAGCAGCAGGGTGGTGAGGATCGCGATCCGCATGACGTTCTGGCTGACGCCAGTTCGAGCGCCGGGCGCAGGTCCGCGCCTCGGCGGGATCGCCTCAGTCTCAGCCGCGTCTCTGCCCCCGCGTCTGGCCAAAGCCCGCCGCTCCTTTACGCCTCAGTCGAGTCACCCGCACGGGTGAGTCTACGCAAGCTGGCGGGGCGCGTCACGGGGCACGTCAAGTTGTGATCATCCTGGTTTGACGGCGCGTTCGGCTCGCCGTTCGGGGCCGCGGTAGTTGGGGTCGTCGTGCCGGCGCCGATCCGGGCCGAAATAGCTCTGACTGCGCACAAAAGGACGGGCGCGATCGATCACCCAGGCGATGCGCTTCATCAAGTCGGCCGGGGTGACCGGCTTGACGCAGAACTCGTTCACGCCGGCGTCCCGGGCGGCCATGATCTTGGGTCGATCAGCGTGCCCCGTCAGCAGGATAATCGGGGTGTAGGGCGCCGGACTTTCTGGGTCGTTTCGCAGCCAGCGGGCGAAGGTGACCCCCTCTTCGGCGCCCAGCATGTAATCGAGGATCACGATGTCGCATGGTGTGATCTTCATGCGGCGCTGGGCGGCGTCGACCGTCTGGGCGTCATAGAGTTGGTCGGCGCCGAAACCCCGCAGCATCGCCTTGACGAGGTTCACCGCGTGGGTGTTGTCGTCGACGATCAGGAACCGCACCCGGCTGAGTGAGACCGACATGGATTGGCTGTCTCCCGAGTTGGATGGCCCGGGAGCAAGGCTGCGGATTTAGCGTAAAGATTCCGTGTCGCCGCCAGCTGGCTTCGTCAGTCGGCGAGCGCCTTCGTCGCCAGTTCATAGACGTTTTTCGAAAGGCCCTCGGTCGCGGCGATCCGGGCCAACTGCGCCTTCATCAACGCCCCAAGTTCGGGCTTGTAGCGCCGCCAGCCGCCCAGCGGCTCGACCAGCCGGGCGGCGGTCATCGGGTTGAACCCGTCCACGGCCAGGATCTGATCGGCCAGGAACCGGTAGCCGGCGCCGCTCTCGTCGTGGAAGCGCGCCGGGTTGAAGTTCGCGAAGGTGGAGACCAGCGCCCGCAGGCGGTTGGGGTTCTTTTCCTCGAAGGCTGGATGCGCGGTCAGGCCGATGACGCGGCCCAGCGCGCTTTCGTCGGGATCCCGCGCTTGCAGCGCGAACCACTTGTCGATGACCAGGGGTTCGGACTTCCAACGATCGAAGAAGTCCGTGAGCGCGGCTTCATAAGCTTCGCCCCCGACCAACATCAGGGCCGAGAGGCCGCCCATGGCGTCGGTCATGTTGGCGGCGGCGCGATAGTGCCCCTCGGCCAGTTCGCCTATCTCGGCGCGCGGATTGGCGGCGAGCAGGTCCAGGGCGGCGTTGCGCAGGGCGCGACGCCCGGCGCTCGCGGCGTCCGGCGAGAACTCGGCCAGTTCCTGCAGGCCGATGTGCAGGCGTTTCAGGTCGTCGGTGAGGTGCAGCGACAGGCGGGTGCGCAGGGCTTCGCGCGCCGCGTGGATCGCGGCGGGGTCGGCCGGTTGAATGGCCAGCGCCAGATCGGACTCGCTGGGCAGCGACAGCAGCAGCGCCTTGAAGGCAGGGTCGGAGGCTTGGTCATTCAGCGCGCGGCCCATCGCCTCGGCGAAGCGCTCCTCGCCGACCTCGTCGGGCGCGCCCTTGGCGCGGGCCACGATCAGGGCGCGGGCGAGATCTTGGCCGGCTTCCCAGCGGTTGAAGAGGTCGGGGTCCGAGGCGAGCTGAACGTAGCGGTCCTTCGACGGGGCGTCGGTGGTCAGCATCACGGGCGCCGAGAAGCCGCGCAGCGCCGAGATCACCGGGGCGGAATCGACGTCGGTGAGGGTCACGCTGGCCCGGGCGGTGTTCAGCACCACGATCGTCTCATCGAACGCCTTGCCGTCGCGCTTGAAGGCCAGGGTGCGCCCCTCGCCGTCGAGCAGGCCGATGGTGACCGGGGTCGGCAGCGGACGCTTGTCCGGTTGCCCGGGCGTCGGCGCACTTTCCTGGGTCAGGTCGATCCGAAGGGTGCGCGCCTCGCCGTCATAGCTGTGCTCCAGCGAGACCTTCGGCGTGCCGGCCTGTTCGTACCAAGCGAAGAAATCGCTCAGATCCTCGCCGGTCACCTCGGCGAAGCAGCGAATGAATTCCTCGACGGTGGTGGCGTGGCCGTCCCAGCGGTCGAAATAGAGATCCATGCCTTCACGGAATTTCTCAGGACCGATCAGGGTCTTGAGCATCCGGATGACCTCCGCGCCCTTCTCGTAGATGGTCGCGGTGTAGAAGTTGTCGATCTTCAGATAGCTGGATGGCCGGACCGGGTGGGCCAACGGGCCTTGGTCCTCGGGGAACTGCCGGGCGCGCAGGGCCTTCACGTCCTTGATCCGTTGAACCGCCGCGCCGCGCATGTCGGCCGAGAAGCTCTGGTCGCGGAAGACCGTCAGGCCCTCCTTCAGGCAAAGTTGGAACCAGTCGCGGCAGGTGATGCGGTCGCCGGTCCAGTTGTGGAAATATTCGTGGGCCACCACGCTTTCGATGCGCTCGTAGTCCAGGTCGGTGGCCGTCGCCGGATCGGCGAGCAGCAGCGAGGAGTTGAAGATGTTCAGCCCCTTGTTCTCCATCGCCCCGAAATTGAAGTCGCGCACGGCGACGATCATGAACAGGTCGAGGTCGTATTCGCGGCCGAACGCCTGCTCGTCCCAGATCATCGACCGCTTTAGGGCGTCCATGGCGTAGGCGGCGCGGTCGGCCATGCCGGTGTCGACGAAGATGCGCAGGTCGACCGTGCGGCCGCTCATCGTGACCAGCTTGTCCTCAAGGACGTCCAGCTCGCCGCCGACCAGGGCGAACAAATAGGCCGGCTTAGGGAAGGGATCGTTCCAGACGGCGAAATGGCGGCTGCCGGGCAGGTCGCCGGAACTCATCAGATTGCCGTTGGACAGCAGGTGGCGGAATTTCTTGTCCGCCTCGATCCGCACGGTGAAGCGCGACAGCACGTCGGGGCGGTCCGGATACCAAGTGATTTTGCGGAAGCCCTCGGCCTCGCACTGAGTGCAGAAACGCCCACCCGACATATAGAGGCCGTCCAGCGCCTTATTCGCCTCCGGATCGATCTCGACCTCGGTTTCCAGCACGAAGGCGTCGGGCACGCCCGGGACGGTCAAGAGCTCCGCGTCGATCGTGTGCTCGGCCGCAGCCAACACGCGCCCGTCTATCGCCACCGAGATTGGCTTCAGTCGCTCGCCGTTCAGAACCAGCGGGTCGGCATGCTCCCCGTTGCGCCGGATCGTCAGTCTCGCTTTCACCCGCGTTGTGTTGGCGGCCAGCGCGAAGTCGAGATGGACTTCGTCGATTAGGAAGGCGGGGGGCGTGTAGTCGGCGAGCCGGATCGGCTGGGGAGTGTCTGTACGCATGGAGGGCATTTAGCCACGGCGCGCGCCATTCGCCAGTGCGCCCATTTGAGGTCGATCAAAGCCGAGCTTCGGTTTTGGCGCGATGTCCCTGCCGCGGCCCGATAGCCGCACAAAAAATGGGGATATTAAATGACCACCACCCGCTTCGCCCTGGCGCTCGGCGCCGCCCTGACCCTGGCCGGCGCCGCCCAGGCGCAGGACTTCAAGCCAAAGGAACAGGGCCTCCTGATGCTCAACGTGCGCGTCAGCGGCGTCCTGACCGACGCCAGCGATCCGATCACGACCGCCGCCGGTGCGGATACGGGGCTCCGCGCCAACGTTGGCGACGACGTGATGCCGACGATCGGCCTGAGCTATTTCCTGACCGACCACATTGCGGTCGAAGCTATTGCGGGCACGACAAAGCACACGGTCAAGGCGACCGGGCCGGCCACTGACGTCGCCGTCTATGAGACCTGGGTGCTCCCGCCGGTGGTGTCGCTGCAATACCACTTCGCGCCGCAGGCCAAGGTGAGCCCCTATGTCGGCGCCGGCCTGAACTACATGATCTTCTACAGCGGCAAGGATAAGAACGGCTTCGACGTCGATATCGACAACGGCTTCGGCTACGCGCTGCAGGCTGGCGTCGATGTGGCGGTGCAGGGGCCCTGGAGCGCCAATGTCGACGTCAAGAAGGTGTTCTTCGAGACCGACGCCAGCATCAATGGCGGGGCGCTGAAGTCGAAGGTGAAGCTGGATCCTTGGGTGGTCTCGGCCGGGTTCGGTTACAAGTTCTAGGCGACCTCGGTCTTTGAACTGGTCTGACCGGCCGCCGGCGTCTCGTCGAGCAGCCGGCTCAGCTTGGCGATGTCCTCGGCGATGCGTTGCAATTCGGGCGGCGCATCGCCGGCGCTCTCATCGACGATCTCGACGATGCGACGCGACAGGGCCAACAGGTGTGGCGCGCTGGCGATCAGCCGGGCTTGGAACTCGATTTTATAAGGGTCGCGGTCATACTCCGCGCCCGGCACCCGCCAACCGCCCCAGTCATTGGGGTCAGTCACCACGACCGGATAGCTGCCGGGGTAGGGGTGGTGGCTGGAGTCTTCCTCGGCCTGCCATTTGTTGCGCGCTCGCAGCAGTCGCCAGGCCGGGCCGCCGTTCGTCGGCGCGCCGCCGCCTTGTTCGGCCCGCAACTCGGTCGCCTGGAAGTCGCGACCAAGGCCCACGTCGTAGGTCACCTTGACCGGCTCGTCGAAGCCCTTGGCCCAGACCGGCACGATCTTCTCCACCGTGGCCCAGACCCCGACGCTTTCGACCCAGACCTTCTGGTTCCGCTGGAATATCGCCTTGGCCATGCGCGCCCTCGCCCCCTGGGTGTAGCGGGCCATAAGACGCTGAAATTCTTGACGCGGGGTCAATCTTTCCATGGGGCGCCGTCAGCGTATGTTGCCTCCCAAGGAATATTGAAACCGGCCGATAACGGCGGAATGGGCGGAAATGAATTTCGATTTTTCAGACGATCAGAAATTTCTGAAAAGCGAGGCGCGCAAGTTCCTCGAGGCCAACTGCCCAACCTCCAGCGCCCGCAAGGTGCTGGAAGAGGACGGCAAGACCTTTGACGAGGCCCTGTGGAAGTCCGTGGCCGCCCAGGGGTGGTTGGGCGCGGCGATTCCCGAGGAGCATGGCGGTCTGGGCCTTGGCCACCTCGAACTCTGCGTGATCGCCGAGGAACTGGGCCGCGCGGTCGCGCCGATCCCGTTCGCCTCGACGGTCTATTTCCTGGCCGAAGCGATCATGCTCGCCGGAAGCGACGAGCAGAAGGCGGACCTCCTGCCGAAGATCGCGGCCGGCGAGATCATCGGCGCGATCGCGACGTCCGAAGGTCCTGGCGTGGTGACCGCCGGGACGCTTCAATCCACGGTGGCCGACGGCAAGCTGAGCGGGGTGAAGATCCCGGTGACTGATGGCGACGTCGCCAATGTCGCGCTGGTGCTGGCGAAGGAGAACGGCAAGGCGGCTCTCTACCTTGTCGATCTGACCGACGCATCGGTGATCAAAGAGGCGGTGAAGACCCTCGATCCAAGCCGGGACGCCGCCAAGCTGACGTTCAAGAACACGCCCGTCCGCCGGGTTGGCGCGGCTGGCGAGGGTTTCGAACTGGTAGAACGGATCTTCGACCGCGCCGCCGTGCTGCTGGCTTTCGAACAGACCGGCGGCGCCGACCGCTGCCTGGAGATGGCCAAGGAGTACGCGCTAGAACGCTACGCCTTCGGGAGGGTGATCGCGTCCTACCAGGCGATCAAGCACAAGCTCGCCGACATGTACGTCAAGAACGAACTGGCCCGGTCCAACGCCTACTATGGCGCGTGGGCGCTCAACACGAACGCTCCGGAATTGCCGGTCGCGGCCAGCGCCGCGCGGATCGCCGCCTCGGAGGCCTTCTGGTTCGCCTCAAAGGAAAACATCCAGACCCACGGCGGCATTGGCTTCACCTGGGAGATGGATTGCCACCTCTTCTATCGCCGCTCGCGGCAGCTCAGCCTCGTGGCCGGCGCGCCGCGGGTCTGGAAGGAACGCCTCGTCAGCCACCTCGAGCGCCGCAATGCGGCGGCGGCCGCCTGAGCAGGAGATAGGTCATGGATTTCAACGACACCCCCGAAGAAGCCGCCTATCGCAGCCAAGTCCGCACCTGGCTTGAGGCCAATGCGCCCAAGAAGCGCGACGGCTCGGACCCCGAAGGCGGCGACAGCATGGCCGCCTCCAAGGCCTGGCAGGCCAAGAAGGCCGCGGCCGGCTACGCCTGCATCACCTGGCCCAAGGAGTGGGGCGGCCAGGGCGGCACGCCGGTCCAGAACGTGATCTTCGGCCAGGAAGAGGGCAAGTATCCGATCCCGCCTAATCCCTTCCAGATCGGCCTGGGCATGTGCGTGCCCACGGTGATGACCTTCGCCGACGATGAGACCAAGAAGCGCTTCGTGGGGCCGGCTCTGCGCGGCGAGGAGATCTGGTCGCAGCTGTTCTCCGAACCATCCGGCGGCTCCGACGTGGCCGCCTCCCGCACCAAGGCCGAGCGCGTTCCGGACGGTTCTGGCGACTGGCTGATCAACGGCCAAAAGGTGTGGACAACGGGCGCGCAGTTCTCCGACTACGGCATTGTAATTGTTAGAACAAACCCGGATGTGCCTAAGCACAAGGGCCTGACCATGTTCTGGTTGGACCTGAAGGATCCGGGCGTTGAGGTGAAGCCGATTCACCAGATGTCCGGCGGGTCGGGGTTCAACGAGGTGTTCTTCACCGATGTGCGGGTGAAGGACAGTCAGCGGCTAGGGGCCGAGGGCGAGGGCTGGAAGGTCAGCCTGGTGACCTTGATGAACGAGCGGTTGGCTGTCGGCGGGGCGACCGGGGCGGGCTGGAGCCAGTTCCTGGAAACCGCGCGCAACACCCCTGGTCTCGACGGCGCCTCGGCGCTGCAGGACCAGTCGGTGCGCGAGAAGCTGGCCGACTGGTATGTCCAGGCCGAGGGGCTGAAGCATACCCGCAATCGCACCATGACGGCGCTGTCGCGCGGCCAGACCCCTGGACCGGAAAGCTCGATCGGCAAGATCGTCTCGGCGGTGCAGATGCAGGAGCTGGCCAACACGGCCATCGAGATGCTCGATCAATACGGGATCATCAACGACGGCGATCTGGCCCCGCAGGATGCGGCGTTCCACTGGTCGCTGATGTTCGCGCCGGGTCTGCGGATCGCCGGCGGCACCGACGAGATCCTGCGCAACATCATCGCTGAACGCGTGCTTGGCCTGCCCGGCGATATCCGGGTGGACAAGGACGTGCCCTTCAAGGACATGCCGACGGGCCGTTAGGCCCGCAGGGGCGTCGGCGCCACCGAAGAGCGACCGACGACGAGCTCGCCGTAGATCCGGGTCAGGCCTTCGAAGGTCGTGTCCCAGCTATGGCGCTGCTCGGCCCGGCGGCGGGCCGCGATCTTGAGCGGGACTTGTTCACGCGTGAACAACGCCTCGATCGCCTCAGCCATGCCAGCCGGATCGACGGTTGTCGCCTGCTGGCCGACCCGATCATCGATCAGTTCGGAGATGCCGCCGCGCGAGGGGCCGACCACCGGCACGCCGGCGGCCAGGGCTTCCAGCACGATCAAGCCAAACGGCTCGTTTTCGTTGGCGTGGACCAGGGCGTCGCAGCTGGCGATCAGGGCCGCGAGCTTCAATGGATCATGCTCGTAGCCCATCGGGATGACCCGCGGCGAATAGTGAGCATCCTTGCCGGCGCCGACCAGCAGCAGGTGGTAGGGCGCGCCCAGGCGCTCGACGGCGCAGATCAGGCTCTCGATGTTCTTTTCGCGAGCCGGCCGCCCGGCGAAGACGAGGAGTTTAGCGTCCGCGGGAAGCCCAAGCCTGCGCTTCAGCTTGAGCGAGTCGGAGCGGTCGGGGTGGAAGAGATCGGTGTCCACGCCGAGCATCTGTACGCTTACCCTCTCCACCCCGGCCTCGGCCAAGCGGTTGGCGATGTGGCGGCTGGGCGCCACCACGCGGTCGAACCGGGCGAACGTGGCCGCCCAGTGCTTCATCGCCGGCGCCTCGGCCCAATCACCGAAGTGCAACGCCGCCAAGGCGGCGGCGTCGGTGTGGCAGAAGCCGACCACGGGAACGCCCAACAGTTCGCCAGCCTCAAGGGCCGCGTGGCCCGGCACGAACATGTCGCCGGCCTCGATGATGTCAGGCTCCAGCATCCGCAGGACGGTCTCCCACTTGGTGGTGGAAGCGGGCATCCGATAGCCGTCGCCAAACGGCAGGCGGGTCGCCGCGACGCTGACGACGCCGGGCGCGGCCAAGCCGGTCGTCGCGCCAGGGACCACCAGGGTGTGGGCGATATCCGGGCGACGCTTGGTCAACCATTCGCGTTTCTGATGGAGGTAGCGCTTCACCCCGCCGGACCGGGGCGCATACATCATGGTCGTATCGATCAGGTGGAAACCGACGCGTCCGGGAGCGCCGAAATGGGGCGCCTCAGACGGGTCCAGCCGGATTAGATTTTCAAAGTGCGCATCGGTGACGTCGAACACGCGCCGCCTCCCTCACATTAGGACAAGACGACTAACGAACGCCGGACGGTTTGGTTCTGGCCTCACAGTCGCCAGCAGATGAAAAAGAATCCTGGTCGTGGGACGCTGGACTAGTCCCCTTGCGGCTTGGCTTCGCCGGCGGCGCGGACCAGCTGAACAAACTCGGCGCGTAAGCCATACGGATCCTGGCCACGCGCGCCTTGGGCGAGATCGGTGACCTGGGTCCAGCCGAAGCCGGCGTCTATGCGCGGATCGTTCTTCAACATCTGGCCGAAGGCGGCGACGGAAAGCGCCCACCTTGCGGCCTCGGGCGCGGCTTGGACGCTTGGATAGACGTCGCGCCCACCGATCGGGCGCTCGATCAGCTTCGAGGTCGTTTGGCCCGGCAGCTTGTAGCGGATTTTGAGGTAGGCGAGCTCACCGGCCGGAGCCGGGGTGGGTTTGCGGACGCCGTAGCGCAGCGGATCGCTGGAGGCGCGCGCGCCAGCAGGCGTGATCTCGTAGAGAGCCGTGACGGAAGCCCCGGAGCCGACTTCGCCAGCGTCGACCCGGTCGTTGTTGAAGTCCTCCCGTTCCAGCAATCGGGTCTCGTAGCCGATCAACCGGTATTCGCTGACCGTGGCGGGATTGAACTCGACCTGGATTTTCACGTCGTCGGCGATGGGGAACAACGAACTGGCGAAGTCCTCGCGGAACAGCTTTCGCGCCTCGTTCAAGGTGTCGATATAGGCCGCGGTCCCGTTGCCGTTCTGGGCCAGGGTTTGCATCATGACGTCGTTGTAGTTGCCGCGTCCGAAGCCATAGACCGATAGGTAAACGCCGTCCTTGCGCTTGTAGGCCACGACATCCTTCAGCTTGGCGGGATCGGCGACCCCGACGTTGAAATCGCCGTCGGTCAGCAGGATCACTCGGTTCACCGCCTTGGGGTCGAAGTTCTGGCGGGCGAGGTCGTAGGCGAGGGTCAGGCCCTGACCGCCCGCCGTGGAGCCGCCGGCGCGCAGCGACTGTAGCGCGCAACGCACCTTCAGCTTGCTGCGTCCGTCGGTCGGGGCGAGGACAGCGCCGGCCGATCCGGCATAGGCGACGATGGCCACTCGGTCCTGCGGCCGAAGCTGATCGACCAGCAGGTTCAGCGCCTTGGTCGCCAACGGCAGGCGATCTTCGCTCCACATCGAGCCCGAGGTGTCGACCAAGAAGACCAGGTTCAGCGGCGGCTGCTTGGACTGCGGCATCTCATAGCCCTGCAGGCCGATCTGCACGATCTGGCGCTGGCTGGACCACGGCGAGGGCGTCACCGCGACGAAAGATTGAAAGGGAACGGCGCGGTCGGCTGGCTTGGCGTAGCCGTAATCGAAATAGTTCACCAGCTCCTCGACCCTCACCGCATCCGAGGGCGGCCGGCGGCCGTCATTCAGGAAGCGCCGCACATTGGCGTACGACGCCGTGTCGACATCGACCGAGAAGGTCGAGACCGGCTCCTCGGCGACCCGCTTGATCGGATTGGCGACCGCGCCGGGATAGCGCTCGGTCTCCATCGCCCGATGTGAGCCGCCCATGACGATCTGCGGCCGCGGCGGCGCCGGCGGCGCCATGCGCTGGCTTTCCAGCCGGTTTGAGACAGGCGGGACGGGCAGGGGCGGGATCGTGGGTAGTCCCATCTGGGGCGAGGGTGAAGGCGGCTGGGCCCTCGAATAGATCGGGCCGCCGACGGGACGGCCGCGCGGCGATCCAGGGTATCTGTCGGTCGTGGCCGGAGCGAAGCCCAGCGCCTCGCAGGCCGCTGGCGTAGGCTCGCGGTCGCGGACCACCGGTTGGGCCATGGGCGCCGACGGAGCGGCCACCAAGCCCGCCATGGCCATCATCGACACGCTACGCGACATCTTCGATACAGACATGGCCGTCCTCCAACTTCTCAAGGCAAAGCTTAGCGCGCGTGGTGCGGCGAAAACTCGGCGCGATCTAGGCCAGGTTGTGTGCGGCGATGACTCGTTGCATGGCGCTGGCCAACGCCCGCGAACCAGAGGGTCGGCACGTGCTCAATGAGGCTCTTTGGTATCGCCAGTTCGGCCAGCCGGCCGAAGTCCTGACGCTCGAGGCCGCGACGCTTGGCGATCTCGCGCCGGGCGCGGTTCGCGTGCGCATGGCCGCGGCGCCCATCAATCCTTCAGATCTGATCCCGATCACCGGCGCCTACAGCCACCGGGTCCAGCCGCCCCTGGTCTGCGGATATGAGGGAGTCGGGACGGTGGTTGCGGCCGAGGGCGCGGCCGTTGCGATGATCGGGCGGCGGGTCCTGCCATTGCGCGGAGCCGGGACCTGGCAGCGCTACATCGACTGCGATCCGGCCTGG